>WNGL01001506.1_pt1 | contig 28551 bp, 27 predicted proteins | sample 5400591 | NCBI WGS metagenome assembly WNGL01 (sample SAMN13153377, study PRJNA577476) | soil metagenome | isolation source: 80 cm soil or saprolite under Garry oak tree replicate 1 | place: USA:California | collected 2016-06-15 | reverse complement strand
GGGTTCGACGACGGTATCGATGTAAAACGCATCGACGTCCTTGCAGAATTCCATCAGATCGACCGAAGATGTATCGACCGAGAGATTGACGATCATGCCGCGGCCGGGACCGCATGTGAGAAGCGGTTTGAGGATGTCGCGATAATTTTCGTGCGTGATCGCAAGATGCAGGAAGCGGATTTGACGTTCGTCAAGCAGGCCGCGGTCGGCGTCATCGGGCGCGATGACGACGAACTTCTCGCGATCAAAGGCAAGGTGCCGCTCGATCAGCGGCAGGGTGCCTTTGCCGATCGAGCCGAAGCCAATCATGACGATTGGGCCGTCGAAACGGGCGAGCAATACTGAGTCTTTCATTTCGTTATCCAAAGTGAATTGGATCAAATACGCGCCGTCAAGCGGGCGTCGCGGCTGGCGCTGTGTAATACTAAGAAACTATTTTCGCAAACGATACGCGAGGCGTTTGAAATGCCTGCCCTGCCGATCACCTTCGCTTGCGGTCTCTACGACCGAATGCTGGCGCTTTACACGGGCGACATCAAACCGGATGGCATCGACCTCAATTTTCTTGTCATCGACAGTCCGCGGGAAATCTTCGACCGCATGACCAGCCGGCTGGAATTCGACGTTTGCGAAATGTCGAGTTCCGAATATGTCAGCCGATTCGCGGCGAAGAAATTGCCATTCGTGGCGCTCCCGGTGTTTGCCTCGCGGGTATTTCGCCACGGCTTCATCGTGGTGAACCGGCGCTTCGTCAACGCGCCCAACGACCTGGCCGGCAAGCGCATCGGCGTGCCGCTTTACACCCAGACTGCCGCAATCTTCATCCGCGGCCTGATGCAACACGATCTCGGCATCGACCTTTCCGGGATCGAATGGGTGCAAGGCGCCGTCAACGAGCCGGGCAGCTACGGTCACCCTTCACTGATGCCGCTGCTTAAACCAGTGAACATCACGTCGAACAAGACCGGCAGGTCATTGAGCGATCTCCTCGAGGCCGGCGAAATTCATGCCATCATCGGCTCCAATCTGCCGCGCGCGCTTAACCGCCATCCCGATGTCGTTCGGTTGTTTCCGGACTATCGTGCGCGCGAGCAAGATTATTTTCGCCGCACGCGGATTTTTCCGATCATGCACTCGGTCGTCATCCGCAACGATCTATACGAGCAACATCCTTTCGTAGTGACGAGCCTCTACGAGGCTTTCTGCGCCGCCAAGGATTGGGCGTGGCAGAAGATGCGTTTTCCCGGCACGTTGCGCTACATGCTGCCGTGGCTGCCGGCCGACATCGACGAGGTCGACGCGCTGTTTGGCGGCGACTGCTGGCCGTACGGCATCGAGCCAAATCGGCCAACGCTCGAGGCACTGGTGACCTATATGGTCGAACAGGGCCTTATCGCCGAGCCGATCCCGATCGAGAAGCTGTTTGTGCCGACTTATGGCTAGATCGGTTGTTATCTGCGGACCGCTGGCGAACCGGACCCCGAGTTCTGGGCGCTGCGCCTATACCGCTTTCAAATGCGCGTCTTTGCGCTTGTAGAGCTGATCGTCGGCATAGCCCATCGTGTCCGGCCTGCCGCGGCCGAGCATCACCTGGAAATAGACCGGCTCCAGCGAATCGTTCTGATAACCGTGGATAATGCCTGCGGGACACGAGATGCACTCCCACGGCCCTAACCGGGTCGTGACGCGTCTGCCGCTCTCGTCTTCCAGGAAGACATCGAGAATGCCCTGCAGCACAAAAAAACACTCTTCCACTTCGTGGGTATGCGGCGCGTTGCCTTGGCCCGGCTCGACATACATGATCGAGAGCGTGAAGTTGCCGGCCGGGATCACCGTGGCATCATCGTACTTGCCGGAGCCGCCGGCGCCAATGAAGCGGTACTGCGCGCGCTTATAGCCCTCGATTTTGGCGTCCTCGAACGCCGCCCAGTCGGGCTTCTTGTCTTTGTAGCGACCGACATATTTTTTCATGATCTCTTCAAGCGGAACGCCCTCGAGCTCTTTCGGCCGCGGATGCCGTGCAGCGCTCATGAACGGATACTCCCTGCTTGGTGCCTGAAAGTCAGGCTGTTGCCGTACTCAAGCCTAAACAATGGGACCGGTCATGGCATCGCGCAATGCGCGCTCGACCATGACGCCAATCAATGTCTTGCGATAAGCGCCGCTGGCGTGAATGTCATCGGCCGGATCGACTGCGCCGGCGGCCGCAGCCGCGCCGGCACCGATCCTCGCTTCGGTCATGTCGTGAGCTTCGAGCGCGCGTTCGGCCGCGGCGAGCCGCATCGGCCGGTCGGCGGCCCCGATAGCGACGATGCGGACATTACGGAATTTTTGCTCCACTACATCGAAGCACACAGATGCCGCAGCCAAGCGAAATCGCCACGGCGGCGGGCAAATTCCCGGAACCCGAAGCGGCGGTCTCGCGGCCATGCCGGGAAACGAATTTCGGTGATGATCTCGTCCGGGTGTAAAGCAGTCAGCAGCGCCCCCCGGAAAAACTCGCCGGCGGTAATCACGCGCCGGCCTTTCGGCCCGAACGCGACAATTTCTGCATCGCAGGTGACGGCAATGCAGGGCAGCTCCGCGGCAGGATCAGCGTGCGCCAAGCTGCCGCCGACGGTACCGCGATTGCGGATCTGATAATGGGCGATGTGCTTGACCGCCGCCGTCAGTAGCGGATGCGCTTGGCGCAGCCTCGGGTGTTCAAGAATATCGCGCCAGCGCACCATTGCCCCGAGCGTCACGCCGCGGTCGCCAATCGTTATGTCCCGCAGTTCATCGAGCTTGCGCAGATCGACGAGCAATGTCGGCGCGGCGAGACGAAATGCCAACATCGGCACCAGACTCTGGCCGCCCGCAATCGGTTTGGCCTCGCCGCCATGCGCTGCCAGAAGCGCAACGGCTTCGGCGATCGTCGCCGGACAGGCATAGTCGAAAGACGGAAGCTTCATGAGTTCCACAAAGCCGGTTCAGCCGGCCGGAATGATCGAGATTTGATGATTTTCCGTAGCTCTGGCACCGGACCCGGTCAATGACGGACTCCTATGCGATGCCAAAGGCTTTCGCTTCTGCTAGGTTTCGGGAAACAGCGACGGCCTGAACGCGACCGCTCCGCCGCAGTGGAGGAAATCGATGCTCAAGCGAATGCCGCCCAATTCGAACAACGGCAAGAAACACAACGGCAATGGCAGCAAAAACGGAAAAAAAGCAGCGCGCGTAAAAGAGCTGCCGAAAATTACCGTCCAGACCGACACGCGGGACATCCTTGCGCATGCCGCCAAAGAGAAGCGCGAGGATTACTTCATCGTCGATGTCGATGCGCACGTCACCGAGACCGCTTTCTGGTCGGAAATTATCGACCGCATGGACAGCGACGTGTACCGGCAGATGGCGCGCGCGTTCAAAGATCGCGGCGGCTCGCCGCCCGGGTTGCTCAATGCCACACCGGGATTTTTGCATCAGGACGTGTTCGGGCGCATCCCGCACCAGCAACGGCTCGCCGAGAGCGTGCCAAGCGGACGGACCCATGCCCAGGTGACGCTGGTACAGCGCGCGATGGATTCGATGGGCATCGACTATATGGTCGTCTTCCCGACGCCAATGCTGGTGCTTGGCATGCATCCGCAGGTTGAGACCGAAGTCGTCATCGGCAACGCCTTCAACAAATGGCTGACCGAAGAAATCCTGCCGCAGGACACGCGCCTCAAGGCGATGCTGTACCTGCCGTTCAATCATCCCGAAGCTTGCGTGAAGGCGGTCGAGATGTACGCCGACAACCCCGGCATCATCGGCTACTCCGTCACTTCAACGCGTTTCCGCGCCGTCAATCACGACAGCTATATGCCGCTTTACTCGGCGATCCAGGCGAGCGGAAAGCCGCTCGGCTTCCATTCCGGATTCCACTGGGGCGATCAGTCGATGCAGCAGTGCAATCGCTTCATTTCCATGCACTCGATCTCGTTCGTCTATTACAATCTCATCCATTTGACGAATTGGATCATCAACGGGCTGCCTGAGCGCTTTCCCAAGCTCAAGGTGCTATGGATCGAAAGCGGATTGGCTTGGGTGCCGTTCCTGATGCAGCGGCTCGACTCCGAATACATGATGCGGTCATCGGAGGCGCCGCTGTTGAAGCGCCGGCCGAGCGAATACATCGCCGAGATGTATTTCACCAGCCAGCCGCTCGAACGGTCGAATCTCAAGCTCACCGAGGCGGCCTTCGATGCAATCAATGCCGAGACGCAATTGCTGTTTGCTTCCGATTGGCCCCACTGGGACTTCGACCTGCCGAATTCCATCACCAGCCTGCCGTTCCTGAACGAACAGGCCAAGTGCAATATTTTGGGCCTCAATGCAGCGCGGCTGTTCAAGCTCGACGTCCCCAAGCACAAGCTCGCCAAGGCGAAACACGCTCCGCCGGTGCGCGTGCCGGTTACCGCCTGAGCCGAAATGCCTGCGGCGGTGAAGCGAACAACGAGCAAACGCGCCGTCAAGCGCGGGCATAAAGCATCGCGCCTCGCGACGACGGCCGAATTCTGCGCCCAAGCGCGCGACGCGCTCAAGCGCGGCACGCCGGACGCGATTTCCGATCGCGCGCTGCAGCAGGTGCTCACCGCGGCGGTGAAAATCTATGCCGCGAAGGTAGAGCGCCGCGGCCACGATGTGGCGCCCTTTGCACCGGGTACCGTGACGGCAACAGAGACTGTTGTTACCGCGTGCGGCATGATCCGAGCGGCGGATCTCAACATGTTTGACGTGGCAATCTGGTTTCATCGCCCGCAAGGCATTGAGTAATCAATGCCGGTGGCGAAGGATGCCGCATTATGGAGAGGGCGGAGTAGCAGATGGGAGAAGTTTCAGTTGCCAAGCTGACTGATATTGCCGATGGCGATTACCGGATATTCGCTTTCGACAACATCGAGGTCGGGATTTTTCGCGCCGGCAGCAAAGTGCTCGCCTATGAGAATATCTGCCCGCATGCCGGTGGTCCGGTTTGCCAGGGCAAGATTTTCAACCAGGTCGAGGAAGTGATCACGCCGGAAAAGAAAAGCGCCGGGCTGCGCTTCGGCAAACAGCGCCACATCGTCTGCCCGTGGCACGGCTATGAATTCGATCTTACGACCGGCTGCCATCCCGGCGACCCGTCGATGCGGCTCACGCCGGTCCCCGTCGCCGTCCGCAATGGGCATATTTACATCAGCATTGCCTGAAGCTATTGCCCGATCTGGCCCGGCCGCACCTCTTCGGCTGACTCCGCGGCTCGATTGAACATCGCAGCGTGATCCATTAGTGGAGTCCGCCGAGACCCAAACACAGATCGCTTATCAGCACTGGGATCTATCGACGTCAGAATCGAAGCATGGCCACAACTCAAAATGAAAAATCTCGTGGAGGGCTGTGCGGCGTAATCGCTGCAATCGCCACGGCAGTGAATGCGACAGGTGAGCCCGATTGTGCGCGCTCGATCGCGCTCGCTCGTTTTCTTCTCGCCAACGGCTGCGATGGTCTCAACGTGCTGGGCACGACCGGCGAGGCAACCTCGTTCTCGCTCGATCAGCGCCGCCGTGTGATGACCGCCTATGCGGAGAGCGGTCTGCCGCTCGAGCGCATGATGGTGGGTACCGGCGCCGCAGCGCTGGCCGATGCCATTGCCCTGACTAGGCACGCCGCCGAGCTTGGCTTTGCCGGCTCGCTGGTGTTGCCGCCATTCTATTACAAAGGCGTGGCGGACGACGGCCTCGTCGCCGTGATCGATGCCATTCTGGCGGCGACCACGGCCAAGCCCATCCCGGTTTATCTTTACCATTTTCCAGCACAATCGGGCCTGCCGTGGCACATCGCGCTGATCCGCCGGCTGCTGCAGAATTTCGGCGAACGGATCGAGGGTCTAAAAGATTCGTCGGGCGATATGGCCTACGCGCGCGAAGCCGCCGCGATCCTTCCGCGCTTTAAAGTCTTTCCCTCCACGGAAGCGGCGCTGCCGGAAGCGCGGTCGGGCCCGTTCGCCGGCTGCATTTCTGCGACGGCGAATCTCAATGCCGATCTATGTGCGCGCGCCTATCGCTCTGGCGATGCCGCGGCTCTCGGCGAAGCGGTCGCGATCCGCAAGCTATTCGACGGCAAACCGCTGGTCCCCGGAATAAAGGCACTGCTCGCGCACATCCACGGCGATCCGCAATGGGTGCGCGTCGATCCGCCCCTGTCCGAATTCCCAGCCCCAGACCGGGCGGCCGTAATAGCCGGCTACGAGACTGTGCGGGCCAAACGCGTCGCCTAGTCAGACCCGCCGCCAGCGACGCCGTGCCGCCGCCATTGACGGTGATGCAACGGCCCCCTATAAGCCCCGCTCTTTCACAATCTCTTGTGTCCAACACGTATGGCGAATACGAAATCCGCAAAAAAAGCCGCCCGTCAGGCCGCGCGCCGAACCATCATCAACAAGTCCCGGCGCTCCCGCATGCGCTCTGCGATCCGCAAGGTCGAAGAGGCGATCACCGCGGGTGACCACAGTCGCGCGCTCGGCGCCATGGCCGAAGTTGAGCCTGCTTTGATCCGCGCGGCGCAAAAAGGCATCGTGCATCGTAATTCCGCACGCCGAAAAGTATCGCGGCTCGCGCACCAGATCGCCAAACTGGAAAAGAAATAGCTCCGGCGCGCGTTCCCGATAGACGGCAGCCAATCCAAATTGTGGATTGCAATCAATCTGTTGCATTATTGTCACGGCACCGCGGAAAAGTCTTATTGTGCCGTGATTGCGCGATTGCGCGCGCCGGCGTTAGCGATTCTTGTTTGCTCCGGCGCGCGATGACGACGGGTACCCTTGCCCCGCGCGCAGAAGAATTCATGCACAATGAAAGGGTTATCGCACATAGCGTCGCGCGGACTTTGAATTTGGCAGATCACATCGCCGGTTTTTTTTATTTGTTGCTTTGCTGCACTAAATCGCTTTCGTGCGCGTGTCACATGTTGCAGAAATGTGAATCGTTAAATCGACTCAATACTTTGCTCGTGCAGAACCGATTTTGCGTGTTCTCAGCTATCGCCGCGTAGCGCGGAAAGTCCAATGTTGACGCGGTTTTTGCGGTTGCGGGTCGCAAATCGCATGCTACCTTCTAACTCCCTTCCGTTCTGAAGGTCTTCAACAATCAGGCAACGGGAACCCATCGAAGAATGGGTGCGGGAGAGGTTTGTTCGATTACTCGAGTTGTGACGTCGCAGCGTATTTGTAGAGCGAATAGTGCAGCCGCGGTTTGGGACCGGGCTGAACACATACAGAGCGGGTCTCGTTGCGAGGCGCCGGGCAATGCGCCGGAGTCTCACGGGTCACCATCGAGCCCGCGAGCAATGGAGGGGGGATGACAACGAGAACTGATCGATCGCGAAAAGCGACAACCGCGCCTCGGCCTGAAGCTCATTGGCCCGGAGTTTACCAGCCCGGTATCGCGTCAAGCGGCTGAGGCCGGCTGCAGCGGTCGCACCTGCCATTCACATCAGCGCGCCCCGCCATTTCCCAGCAAGCCAGTTGTGTAGCGTCTTCGCGAAGCCGAGACCGTCTGTTCTGACGTGTTCGCTTAGGTTCCTTCTCGAACGAAAAAAAGCATCGATATGACAAGCACCGATCAGGAGCGATGGCGAAGGGTCAAGGATCAGTTGCGCACTGAACTTGGCGAGGATGTGTTCAGTAGCTGGTTCGGACGTATGGAGCTCGAAGCCGTAGAAAAAGGCTTGGTGCGGCTCTCGGTACCGACCCGCTTTCTGCGCAATTGGATCCAATCGCATTACAGCGAAAAGGTGCTGCTTAAGTGGCAATCAGAAGAGCCCGATGTCACGCGGCTTGAACTGAGCGTTCGTTCTTCGACGATCCGCCTGCCGACGGCCAAGCCGAAAACGCTGGAGCCGCCCTTGCCAGCGCGGGACGGCCGTGAAGCCCCGCTCGAGGGCTTGAACGCCCGCGCCAGCATTCCCTTCATGAGCGTGCACGAAGCGCTGGGCGGTTCGCCACTCGATCCGCGGCTGACTTTTGAAACCTTCATTGTCGGGCGCTCAAACACGCTCGCCCACGCCGCGGCGAAACAGGTCGCCACCAGCAGGCGCGGTGAGCCGCTGATGTTCAACCCGCTTTACATCCACGCCGCAGTCGGATTGGGCAAGACCCACCTGCTGCAGGCGATTACGTGGGCAGGTAACGGCGCCGGCGATCGCAAGATGCTCTATCTCACCGCCGAACGCTTCATGTACGGCTTCGTCTCTGCGCTGCGCAGTCAAACCACGCTCGCCTTCAAGGAAGCGGTTCGCGCCATCGACGTCCTTGTCATCGACGATATGCAGTTTCTCCAGGGCCGTTCGACGCAAGCCGAATTCTGCCACACGTTGAACACCCTGATCGACGCCGGGCGTCAGGTTGTGATCGCCAGCGACCGACCGCCTGCCGATCTTGAGAGCCTAGACGATCGGGTGCGCTCGCGGCTTGCCGGCGGTTTGGTGGTCGAGATCGGTTCGCTGGGCGAGGAGCTACGGCTTGAAATTCTCAAGAGCCGGATCGGCGCCGCACGCGCGCATCATCCCGGATTTGAAGTGCCGCAGCCGGTTCTCGCTTTCATTGCTAAATCGGTCACCCATAACGGCCGCGACCTTGAGGGTGCAGTCAATCGGCTATTGGCCCATAGCAAGCTCAGCGGCCAGCCGGTCACGATTGAAATGGCCGAACGGGAAATGCGCGATCTAATCCGACCGGCCGAGCCGAAACGGGTGAGGATCGAGGACATTCAGCGCGTTGTCGCGCGCCAGTACAATGTCAGCCGGGCTGATTTGCTGTCGTCGCGGCGGACAGCCAACGTCGTGCGGCCGCGGCAAGTGGCAATGTATCTGGCGAAGGTCCTAACGCTGCGCTCGTTGCCTGAGATCGGTCGCCGGTTCGGGGGACGCGACCATACGACCGTGCTCCATGCAGTACGAAAAATCGAGAATTTGGCCGGGAACGACAGCGCACTCGCCGAGGAGATCGAGGCGCTCAAGCGTCAGCTCCAGGATTGACGCCGCCCGACTGATTGCTCGGAATCCAGCAAGTACCTGTAAAAAGGCATGGAAAAGCCCGCGGCGGTCGCGGGGCTGGGCTTGCCGAAACCTTCTTATCAGGCCACCCTTGTTGTCTGCGTTTCGGCTTTCTTCATGGATTTCGCAATGAAAGTCACCGTAGAGCGTTCTGAATTGTTGAAGTCTTTGGGCCACGTCCATCGCGTGGTCGAGCGCCGCAACACGATTCCGATTCTCGCCAATGTGCTCTTGCACGGCGACCGTTCCAAGCTTTCGTTGAAAGCCACCGATCTCGATATCGAAGTGACCGACACGATCGCCGCTGAGGTCGGCCCCGGCGGATCAACCACCGTGCCGGCGCACATGTTCTTTGATATCGTGCGGAAGCTGCCTGAAGGCGCACAGATCATTCTGGAATCTTCTGGCGATCGCGCCGCATTGGCGATCCGCGCCGGCCGCTCCCGTTTCACGCTGCAGACGCTGCCCGAGAGCGATTTTCCCGATCTCGCCGCCGGCGAAATGAGCCATAAGTTCATGCTCAAAGCCGGTGAGCTCAAGCGCCTCATCGACAAGACACAGTTTGCCATCTCGACCGAAGAGACGCGCTATTACCTCAACGGGATCTATCTGCATGCCGCGGGCACGGCCAAAGCGCAGACCCTTCGGGCTGTCGCGACCGACGGCCACCGGCTCGCCCAGATGGAGCTTGAGCTGCCGAAAGGCGCCGCCGGCATGCCGGGGATCATCGTGCCGCGCAAGACGGTCGGCGAGGTGCACCGGCTGATCGAAGACCCGGAGGCCGAAGTGGCAATGGAATTGTCGCCAGGCAAAATCCGCTTCACCATCGGCCAGACCGTGCTGACCTCGAAGTTGATCGACGGCACGTTTCCGGATTACGCGCGCGTGATTCCGGTCAACAACGACAAGGAACTGGTCGTCGACAAGAAAGAGTTCGAGGCGGCGGTGGATCGGGTTTCCACGGTATCCAGCGAGCGTGGCCGCGCCGTCAAATTGTCGATCAATGCAGGGCGTCTGTTGCTGTCGGTCACCAACCCGGATTCCGGCAGCGCCAACGAGGAACTCGAGGTGGAGTACGCGGCCGATCCCATCGATATCGGTTTCAATTCGCGTTACCTTCTCGACATCGCCGCACAGATCGAAAGCGAAGCAGCGGTGTTAAAGCTTGCCGATCCGGGTTCGCCGACCCTAATCCAGGACAAGGATCAACGCGGCTCGCTCTACGTCCTGATGCCCATGAGAGTTTGACCCAGAGTTTGACCCAGAGTTTGACCCAGAGTTTGACCCAGAGTTTGACCCAGAGTTTGACCCAGAGTTTGACAGGGATCGGTAATCAGGTATCGGGGTCACCCTGATCCAAATTCCGTTCCCTGATGCCCGCATCGATCCGCCGCCTAAACCTGCACAATTTTCGCAACTACCATGCGGCCTCGCTTGAAGCCGATGCGCCGACGATTGTGCTGGTGGGGCCCAATGGGGCTGGCAAGACCAATTTAATTGAAGCCATTTCGTTTCTTGCGCCCGGACGCGGTCTGCGCCGGGCCGCTCTCAATGAAGTGGCTTTCAGTGAGGGCGACGGGTCCTGGGCCGTCGCTGCCGAAATCGAGGGCGCTCTGGGACTGGCAACGCTCGGCACCGGCATAGAGCGACCGGCCGATGATGACGTCGCGATCCAACGCCGATGCCGGATCGATCGCGAGCCGGTGCCATCTCCGGCGGCATTCGCCGATCATCTGCGGGTCGTATGGCTGGTGCCGGCGATGGACACTCTCTTCGCCGGTGCGCCATCGGAGCGCCGGCGTCTTCTCGATCGTCTCGCTCTTGCAGTCGACGCCGAACATAGCAGCCGCGTCAACGCGCTCGAACGCTCGTTGCGCTCGCGCAACCGGCTCTTGGAAGATGTACGCACCGACAGCCACTGGCTCGATGCCGTCGAACACGAGACCGCAGAGCTTGCAGTTGCAGTGGCGGGACTGCGCGTCGAAACGGTTCGCCGCCTCGACGGCGTGCTTGCCAAGCGCAAAGACTCGCCGTTCCCGCCTGTCGAAATCGCAATCGATGGCTGGCTCGATGCGCTCGTCCCGCAACATCCAGCGGGCGAAATTGAAGAGCGCTACCGTGCGGTGTTGCGCGACAACCGCAGCCGCGATGCAGCGGCTGGCCGCACGCTCGATGGGCCGCATTTGAGCGACCTCAAAGTGGTCTACGCGGCAAAGAGCATTCCCGCCGCAGAAGCTTCGACCGGCGAACAGAAAGCGCTGTTGATCGGGCTTGTGCTGGCTCACGCCCGATTACTGCGCGAGATGACCGGGGCCGCACCTGTCCTGCTGCTCGACGAGGTTCTCGCGCATCTCGATCCTGCGCGCCGCGCTGCGCTGTATGGCGAACTCGCCGAACTTGGAGCGCAAGCCTGGATGACCGGTGCCGATCCGGCAATCTTCCGTGAAATGCAATCACCGGCCGAGATTGTCGAAGTTAAATCCGGGACACTGGCGCCACGTCGGGAAAAGCACTGAAGTCGCATCGCTGACAGAGCTTGTTCCAAGCCAGGCTCTCTCCTCACTATTTGGAACAAGACCACGCGCCGGTTCTTAACCCGAAGGACCAAGAAACGTCGGGTACGGAACAGAGGCGCCACAATGCCCGAATCGCCCGCGGATGCGATCGTACGAAACTTGATTGAGTCGCTTGAGCGGCTGCGTCAGGACTTGGATCGCATGGAACTTTGGACTGCGGCGCTCGACCGTTTCCAGCATCCAATCCCCGAATATAGGCCGGGCGATCATCATCTATTGGGCCAGCAAACCAAAGCCACGCCGCGGCGGCCCCGCGCTTAGGTGGTACATTTAAGCCTTCCACAACGAGCGGCGTGACTTGGCGCGCGCGGTGAAGAGCGTGCGACGCAAAGCCAATTTTGCGGCCAAAAAGCGCCTCTATTCGCCCTGCTGCAAAACCTTGAAAAATCACGATCTGACAATATGTTAGTTGCGCCCCTTTTGTCCTGTACGGATCGCCTTTTTGGTGTACAAGATTCAGCGATTCACACATAATTTTTTGCAGTGATTCGAAACCCCGACTGCGAAAGCTCTGACTTCGAAAGCCCCGACATGGCCGAGCCCGTCCGCAAGCAAGTTCCCCCACCTTCCGATTACGACGCAGAATCGATCAAGGTGCTCAAGGGACTCGATGCCGTTCGCAAACGGCCCGGAATGTATATCGGCGATACCGACGACGGGTCCGGCCTGCATCACATGGTCTATGAGGTCGTCGACAACGCTATCGACGAAGCGCTCGCCGGTTTCGCCAAGGAAGTGACGGTCATACTCAATCCGGACGGTTCCTGCACCGTCCGTGACGACGGCCGCGGGATTCCAGCCGACATCCACAAAGGTGAAGGCGTCTCGGCCGCCGAGGTCATTATGACGCAGCTCCACGCCGGCGGGAAATTCGACCAGAACTCCTACAAAGTTTCGGGCGGATTGCACGGCGTCGGCGTGTCGGTGGTCAATGCATTGTCGAGCTGGCTGCGCTTAAGGATCTGGCGCGACGGTCAGGAGCACTTCATGGAATTTCACGATGGCGAAGCGGTTGCGCCGCTCGCCGTCGTCGGCGCCGCGCGCGACAAGCGCGGCACCGAAGTGACGTTCCTGCCGTCCAAAAAAACCTTCACCATGACGGAATTCGATTTCGCGACGCTGGAACACCGGCTTCGTGAACTCGCCTTCCTCAATTCCGGCGTGACCATTTTGCTTTCCGACATGCGTCACGCTGTCGAGAAACGCGAACAGATGCGTTACGAGGGCGGCGTCGAGGCATTCGTCAAATATCTCGACCGCAATAAAACGCCGCTGGTGCCGCAGCCGATCGTCATCAAGGCTGAGCGCGACGGCGTCGCCATCGAATGCGCGCTGTGGTGGAACGACGGCTATCATGAAAACGTGCTCTGTTTTACCAACAATATTCCGCAGCGCGACGGCGGCACTCATCTTGCCGGTTTCCGCGGCGCGCTTACGCGCCAAGTGACTGGCTATGCCGAATCCGCCGGCGTTGCACGTAAGGAAAAGGTTGCATTAACCGGCGACGACTGCCGCGAAGGACTGACGGCGGTGCTTTCGATCAAAGTGGCCGACCCAAAATTTTCCTCCCAGACCAAGGACAAGCTCGTGTCCTCGGAGGTCCGGCCCTCGGTCGAGGGCATCGTCAACGATATGCTCAATGCCTGGTTTGAGGAGCATCCGTCCGAGGCCAAGACCATTGTCGGCAAAGTAATCCAGGCCGCCGCGGCGCGCGAAGCCGCGCGCAAGGCGCGCGAAATGACGCGCAAGAGCGCGCTTGGCGTCACTTCGCTGCCGGGAAAGCTGGCGGATTGCCAGGAGCGCGATCCGGCAAAATCGGAATTGTTTATCGTCGAGGGCGATTCCGCCGGCGGCAGCGCCAAACAAGGCCGCAATCGCGAATGTCAGGCGGTGTTGCCGCTGCGCGGCAAGATTCTGAATGTCGAGCGCGCGCGCATGGACAAGATGCTCTCGTCCGAGCAGATCGGCACGCTCATCACGGCGCTCGGCACCGGCATTGGCGCCGACGAGTTTTCCATCGACAAGCTGCGCTACCACAAGATCATCATCATGACGGATGCCGACGTTGACGGCGCCCACATTCGCACGCTGCTTTTGACGTTTTTTTATCGGCAAATGCGCGAGATCATCGATCGTGGTCATCTCTACATTGCGCAGCCGCCGCTCTATAAGGTGACCCGCGGCAAGTCCGAGCAATATCTCAAGGACGAGCATGCACTCGAAGACTATCTCATCGATGCCGGTCTCGAAGAGACGGTGCTGCGTCTATCGTCCGGGGAGGTGCGCGCCGGCAATGACCTGCGCCGGCTAGTCGAGGAAGCGCGCACCATCCGCAGTCTGCTGCGCGGCCTGCACAGCCGCTACAATCGCCAGGTCATCGAGCAAGCCGCTATTGCCGGCGTGCTGCGCTCCCAAGTCACCGGCGATCCAATAAGAGCGGCAGCGGCAGCGGAGTATATCGCTCGGCGGCTTGACGCACTCACTGAGGCGGCCGAGCGCGGCTGGCACGGCCAATTCAGCGAGGCTGGCTTCCGGTTCGAGCGCACGTTGCGCGGCGTCAAGGAAGTCGCCGTGATCGACCAGGCCCTGCTCGGCTCCGCCGATGCGCGCAAGCTCGACGAATTTGCACCCTCGTTGCAGCAGATTTATCCGCGGCCAGCGCCGCCGGCGATGCTGCGGCGAAAAGACGAGGAGATCCCCATTCACGGCCCGGTCGGCCTGTTCGAAGCGGTGATGAGCGCCGGCCGTAAGGGTGCGACGCTGCAGCGCTACAAAGGCCTCGGCGAGATGAATGCGGAGCAGCTTTGGGAAACGACACTGGACATTAATGCGCGCTCGCTGCTTTGCGTCAGCGTCAAGGAAATCGACGAGGCCAACACAATCTTCGACGAGTTGATGGGCGATAAGGTGGAGCCGCGACGCGAGTTCATCGAACAACACGCCCTCGCCGCCAGCGTTGATGTCTGAGGCTGAGGCTGTTACTTCGGATTGCCGCGCAGCGACAAATCCGGGATTTCATACCCGCTGAGCATCGCTAGGATTCCGGGCTCCTGCCGTCGCTAGGCGCCCGAACCGTGAAAGTTCAATGCCCCGGCAGCACCAAAACTTTGGGATTCGCCGGCAGCGTCGCCTTCGACACCACCACTGAAGGGATTTCCGCCGTTTCGACGTCCCAGAGCTTGCGCGCGCGGTCGAGAAATCGATCAAGCGGGTACTGACCGAAAAAGTGCGTTGGGATCATGAGCGGCGCTTTCAACGCCGTCAGCACCTCCATCATGCCATCGAGATCGAGGCTATAGCTGCCGTCAACCAGCGGCATGACCACGTCGATCCGGCCGATTTCATTAAGCTGCTGCTGCGTCAACGTATGATGCAGATGCCCGAGATGCGCGATGCAAAGATTGGCAATCTCAAAAATGAAGATCGAATTGCCGTAGCGCTCGGTATCGCTGCTGCCGTAGAAACTGCGGATATTTGTCGGTACGTTGCGCACCCGCACGTCACGATATTTTAGGTCCCATTTGGCGGGTACCCCGGGACTGTCGCCCCAGCCGTGCAGCACGTATTTAATCGCCGGGTGGGGATGATCGGTATAATGCGTGTTGTGCGCGCGATTCATCGTGACGATGTCCGGCACTAGCGGCGGCTTCACGTAATCATTGTAATCGGTCGCAATCCGCACCAGCTGCGGGCTCTCGATCAGAAAGGTCGCGTGACCGACAAAAGTCAGGCGGACCTGATCGGAGTTCAGCGCAGCCAAGCGCAGCGCGGCCGGCGTTGGAGCCGGCCTGTCCGCGACGAGACCTGGACAGGCCTCGGTCATTTCCGGCTTTGCCGGCGGCACCACAGGCTGCGCGACAGCGAGCGCGGACAATGTCGAGCACGCAATCGCCGCCAAAATGAGCCGGCCAATGCTGCGCAACATGTTCATGCTCAATGCATCCTGCGGCAAGGCAATGCAGGATAGCAAATGGCGTGGCAGAAAGGCGGGATCGCTGCCGCAGCACGCCGCGATTTACATTCGGGATAAGATTGAAATCTTATCAGCGCGCCATCTTATCAACGCGCGGATGTGATGGTGCCGCGGGCCGTCAGCACCACCCAATGGCCGTCCTGGCGCTTGATCGTATCGACGCGGCCAATGCCGGGAAGAACACTGCCGGCTGCAACAGCAAACAGGCCGCCATAGCGGCTCTCGACCAAGGCGCGGCCGTTTTGCACGTCATGGACGATCCAGTCCTGCAAAACGCGGTCGCTCAGCTTCGGCGGTTCGGCGGCCGTCGGGAGCGCCGCCGAGACGGCCGGCCCGACAACCGGCAGCGAAGCTGTCGTCTCGGCAGCAACGATGCCGCGCTGATCGAGGCGATCCAGCCGATCGGAAATCTTGGCATATTGGCTGGTAGTGTTGCGGGCTGTGTTTTCGAGGCTCGATTTGAGTGCGGCGACCTGGGCCAGCTCAAGCTTGATCTCGTGCATGGCCGCAATTGTCTTCTCAATTCCGCTCGCTGGCGCCGGGACCGGGGCCGGCGGCGGATAGATAAGCCGAACCAATCCCGAACCAGAAACCGAACCGACAAATGATCCAAATCCCGCGGCGAACGCGACGCTCGCGGCGAGCATCATAAAGCGCTTGGAGCGGGCTCGTGTTGCGGGAGCGCCAGTCGCCTCCGCCGATTGGCCGGCCGCTTTGTCCTCGACCTGATGTTCGGCTGCGCCGGGCGCGGGCGCAACCAGCGCCGGCAGATTAACGATTTGCGACTTACCAGCATCGCTTGTGGCTGCCTCAGCGCCGGCTGCGGCGTGATTGGGGCTCTCGGCCATTTCGGATCTCCAGCGTAGTTGACCAGTCGTTAACCGGCTTTGGTTAGCGATTGGTTACCGTTGCGCTTTCGGCCGAAAGCCGCCTGAAAAAATCTAATCGGCGAGACCGTTCTCGCGCGCGAGCTGGCGCAGCGAGACTTCGGGGCGGGCGCCGAGATGCTGGATGACTTCGGCCGCCGCGAGCGCACCGAGCCGGCCGCAAGTGCGGTCGTCGAGACCACGGGCGAGCCCGGATAAGAAGCCGGCCGCGAACAAATCGCCCGCCCCGGTGGTGTCAATGACGCGTTCGACCGGAAAAGCCGGCACCGCCTCGATCCGTTCGGGACCGACCACGAGACAGCCCTTCTCGCTGCGCGTCACCACTGCCGCGGCGATATCGGCGCGTAATGCGGCAATAGCGCCGTCAAAATCGGAGGTTTGGTAGAGGCTGTGCAGCTCCGCTTCGTTGGCGAAGATCAGATCGACGGTGCGCGAACGCATCAGCTCCAGGAATTCGTCCCGCCAGCGGTCGACGCAAAACGCATCCGACAGCGACAGCGCGACTTTACGACCGCTGCCATGGGCAATCTTAGCCGCTTTGAGGAAAGCTTCTTTGGCGTGCTTAGGATCCCACAGATAGCCTTCGAGATAGGTAACGGCGCTCGATGCAATCATCTCCTCATTCACGTCGCGCGGATGCAGATCCTGAGCTGCACCCAAATAGGTGTTCATTGTGCGTTCGCCGTCGGGCGTCACCAGCACGTAGCAGCGTCCGGTCGACGGCCCATCGGACTCCAGCGGCGTCGCGAAGGTCACGCCGGCGGCACGGATATCGTGGCTGAACGCCCGGCCAAGGCTGTCGGCTTTAAGCTTGCCGATGAATGCCGCGCGGGCGCCGAAACCGGCGACACCGACGACGGTATTTGCGGCGGACCCGCCCGACATCTCGACCGCCGGGCCCATCGCGTCATAGATCGCCTGCGCGCGCCCCTCATCGATCAGTGTCATGGTGCCCTTGCGCATGCCGTGCGCCAGCAGAAAATCGTCGTCCGCGCGGGCAATCACATCAACGATGGCATTGCCGATGCCCAAGACATCATAGCGAGCGGTTGCTGACATTCGTGATCTCGGGCTAAGTCGGACGCAATTGCGTGGGGCCGCGCACTATAACCACCACCTCTTGCACGGCAAGCCGACGGCGTGGCATGGGGGACATCGCCGAACCGCGTCACGCCTGTATCAAGCGGATTAACTTGCGCGCTTTAGTGAGGTCTTTGCCAACCATGAAATTCAAAGAGCTGATTTTCTCCGGCGTGCAGCCGACCGGCAATCTCCATCTCGGCAACTATCTCGGCGCCATCAAGCGATTCGTCGAGCTGCAGGATCGCTTTGATTGCATCTATTGCGTCGTCGACCTGCACGCCATCACGGTATGGCAGGATCCGAGCGAATTGCCGCATGCGATCCGCGAGGTCACCGCGGCATTTCTCGCCTGCGGCATCGATCCCAAAAAGAATACCGTGTTCAACCAAAGCCAGGTCGCCGAACACGCCGAGCTCGCCTGGATTTTCAATTGCGTGGCGCGGCTCGGCTGGCTCAACCGCATGACACAGTTCAAAGAGAAAGCCGGCAAGGATCGCGAGAACGCTTCGGTCGGTCTTTATGCTTATCCAATGCTAATGGCCGCCGACATCCTGGTTTATCGCGCAACTCATGTGCCGGTCGGCGAAGACCAGAAGCAGCATTTGGAGCTGTCCCGCGATATCGCGCAGAAATTCAATAACGATTTCAGCCAATCGATCCGGGACAAAGGCTTTGGCGACGCGTTCTTTCCGCTGCCTGAGCCGCTGATCACCGGCGAAGCGACGCGCGTGATGTCGCTGCGCGACGGATCAAAAAAAATGTCAAAGTCGGACGCTTCCGATTTCTCGCGCATCAACCTTACCGACGATGCTGACGCGATCGCACAGAAAATCCGCCGCGCCAAGACCGATCCCGAGCCGCTGCCGAGCGATGAAAAGGGTCTGGCGAGCCGGCCTGAGGCCGACAACCTGGTCGGAATTTATGCGGCGCTTGCGGATACCGATCGGCCCGGCGTGCTCAAACAATTCGGCAACGCACAATTCTCGACGTTCAAGGCGGCGCTAACCGACCTTGCGGTTGCCAAACTTGGCCCGATCGGCGCCGAAATGAAACGCCTCCTGCACGATCCAGGGGCAATCGATGCGGTGCTCGCCGACGGCGCCGAACGGGCGCGCAAGCTGGCCCGTCAAACCATGAATGCGGTCAAGGATGTGGTCGGTTTCGTGCGCTAGCAGATCGCTTCGACGAAGCTCTTCGCCCGCTCTTCGATATAGGACCACAGCCGATTGGCGATAGGCCCGTGCGGCACCTCGCGCCGCCGCGCCGCGACGATGTCTGCCGTGCCGCCTCTGAGGTGTTTGCCGGTGATGTCGAGGAGACGTTTTTCGCGCAAATCCTGATCAATGAGGAATTTCGGCATGTGTCCCCATCCCATGCCTTGCAAGATCAACTCACGTTTCATGAGCTGATCGCTCACGGTCCAGCTGCGGGCGCCTTCAACCACAAAATAATCGCGCGGCGGCGTATGTCGTACAGTGTCACGGATGACGCACTGCACGTAATCGCGCATTTGCTCCGGCGTGATCGAATGCGAGATCGGGAATCGGAGGAAGCTGGGCGCCACAACGGGCATGACGCGCACCGAGAACAGATCCACAAATTCCAAGCGCGGGTCCGCTTTGTCGATGTGATGAAGAATGAGATCGGCGTCCCCGTCGAACAGACGCTCCCACGGTCCGGTGATCACCTCAAAATGCAGATGCAGACGGGTGCCTGGGCAATCGTCGAAGAAGCGCCGCAGCAGCGCCAGAGTTTGCGGTAACGGACAAAGATCCCCAATCACGACGCGCAACTCGCTCTCCGCGCCCATAGCGAGTTGCGCCGCATGATTTTTGAGCGCGGAGAGCTCGTGGAGAAAAATGCGCGTCCGCTCGTGGAATGAGCGACCCGCTTCCGTCAGCGCAACCCGATAGCCGCTGCGGTCGAGCAGCACCAAGCCCAGTGGGCTCTCAAGATTCTTGACGGCCGCGGAGACCGACGGCTGCGCTCGCCTAATCTTTTCCGCCGCCGCCTGAACGCTGCCCTCGGTGACCACCGCGTCGAAGCAAACAAGCTGGTGAAGCGTCGGCTCCATAGGATTCGCCTATTAAGAACATCAAAGCTTCATTCTTTTTATAGATTCAGACCTGACTTATCCAGTCCGTCGCGGACCAACAAACCACTGCCAGAACTAACGGGCCGGGCGGCAATGCGTGCAATCGTGATCAAGCGGTATGGCGGGCCGGAAGTCTTGCAGATCGAGGAGCGTCCCGATCCAATCCCGCAAGCCGGTTACATCACGATCGAGGTAAAAGCCTTCGGGCTCAATCATGCCGAGATTTATTTCCGCAAGGGCGTCTGGGGCGATGTCGCGGAAATCACTGGCATCGAATGCGTCGGCTTGGTGAGGGCTGATCCGGACCGGCGTTTCACGCCTGGTCAGAGAGTCATGGCGCTGGTCGGCGGCTTGGGCCGTAGCATCAACGGCAGCTACGCCGAGCTCGTCCAGGCGCCCAGCACGAACGTGATCGCCGTCGAGACCGAATTGCCTTGGGAAGTACTCGCTGCGATTCCCGAATCCTACGCCACTGCCTGGACCAGCCTGATCGGCATCCTCGCAATCGCAAAGAGCCAGATTGTCGCCATTCGCGGGGCGACGTCGGCGCTGGGTCAAGCGGCGGTGAACATCGCCGCGCATGCCGGCGCACATGTGATTGCGACGACGCGAAATGCTTCTCGGATGGCGATGCTGGAAGGATTAGGGGCGAAGGAATTGTATTTGGAGCTGCCGCAACTGGCCAAGCGGGTTCGCGAACGCCATTCGGACGGGATCGATGCCGTCCTCGATATTGTCGGCAATACCGCGATCCTCGACTCGCTTGCGCTTCTGCGTCGTGGCGGTCACGCCTGCTTGGTCGGCTTTCTCGGCGGTGGCGGTCCGCTTTCGCTCGAACCCGTATTTCAAATGCCGAGCGGCTGCCATCTCAGCGTCTTCGCGAGCGCGCTCGTCACTGGAACGCCGGCGTTTCCGCTTTCCGAAATTCCGTTTCAAACAATCGTCAATCGCGTTGCCGACGGCACTTACCGGGCGAAGCCGGCAAAAGTGTTTGAATTTGCGGATATCCGGGACGCCCATCGGCTGATGGAGTCCAATGGAGCGGGGGGCAAGATTGTGGTCCGCGTCTAAACAGCCAGACGTACGAATTTATGTGCGACTTGCGCGCTTCGTCGCACTCTTCCGTCCGCATGCAATGGAGTTACCCAAATGAGTGTCCATCATCGTTACGCAACCGTCGAGGGATGTCGGATCTTTTATCGCGAAGCCGGCGCGCAGAACGCCCCTGCCGTCTTGCTGCTGCATGGCTTCCCGACCTCGTCGCACATGTTTCGCGGCCTCATTCCTCTGCTTTCCGAGCACTATCGCGTTATAGCGCCCGATCTGCCGGGTTTTGGGTTTTCCGATGCGCCGGAGCGGGCGGGGTTCGCATACACATTCGATCATCTCGCGCAGGTCATCGATCGCTTCACGGGTGCGATCGGGCTCAATCGTTACGCGATTTACGTTTTCGATTACGGCGCGCCGATCGGATTTCGCCTCGCTTTGAAGCATCCCGAGCGGATCGCGGCAATTATCACTCAGAACGGCAACGCCTATGCCGAAGGACTGAGCGAGGGTTGGAACCCCATCCAGAAATACTGGCAGGAACCGACACCAGAAAATCGCGCCGCGTTACGCAGTTTTCTCACGCTCGAGACCACGCGGTGGCAGTACGTCCATGGCGTCTCTGATGAGACACTCGTGGCGCCGGAGTCTTACACGCTCGATGCCGCACTGCTCGCTCGTCCGGGCAACGAGGACATCCAACTCGATCTCTTTCTCGACTATGCCAGCAACGTCGCGCTCTACCCGAAGTTTCAGGAATATTTTCGCCAACGGCGCCCGCCACTGCTCGCCGTGTGGGGCAAGCGCGATCCTTTCTTCCTGCCGCCCGGCGCAGAAGCATTCAAGCGCGATATGCCCACCGCCGAGATCTTGTTTTACGACACCGGCCATTTTGCGTTGGAGACCCATGTTGAGGAAATCGGAGCGGCAATTCGCGATTTTCTCGGCCGGAAGATGATCCAGCACGCGGCGGCCTCTTAAACCTCAACCGTTATTTTCCATAAAGGAGCCCTCAATGTCCTCGCTCGATCGACGCGCATCAATTGCCGCCTCGGCACATTTCTCCGACCTGTCGGAAGTCACGGCGCCTGCCGCAGCAAGACCAATGCTTGCGCAGGCACGCGATGTTTTCGGGTTCGTGCCGAACCTGGCCGTTGTCATGGCCGCCGAGCCTGCGGCGCTTGAAAGCTACTTCCATTCACTGAAGGCGTTTGGTGAAACGACGCTGACCCCAGTTGAACAGCAGATCGTTCTGATGGCGGTCAGCCGGATTAATAGAGCCGACTATTCGTTGGCGATCCACGCGGCGCTGGCAGCGAAGCTTGGCACCCCACCGGACATCGTGAAGGCGATCGGCACAGGAGCGTCGGTGCGCGATCCGAAGCTCGCGGCGTTGCGGCGCTTTACCGAATTGCTCACGATCGGTCGCGGTCAGGTGGCAAAAGCCGAAGTCGAGTCGTTTGTTTCTGCCGGCTATGATCGAACAGCAATAGTCGCGGTGGCCTTTGGCGTCGCGGTGAAAACCTTCGCCAACGCGCTCGCGCACTTGGCCCAGACCCCGGTCGATGGGCCCTTTTCCGCCACGCTGACCCAATTGCAAGCCTAGCGGCCGCAACCGCTGCAAAATGTCGGGAAGTGGGGCCGTCCGCAGAAACGGTGCCCCCTTGAACTTCCAAGGCAATTCGCCACCTAATATGATAGATTGACGCGAGTCACGGCGCCGCTTTAGCCCGACAAAGTGCATCGTGATGGAGGGCCCAATGTTCATTCAGACCGAAGCCACGCCGAATCCATCGACGATGAAATTCCTGCCCGGCCGCCCGGTGCTGGAAAACGGCACGCTGGATCTGCGTGACGCCGCTCAAGCCGAACAGCAGTCACCGCTCGCCGAGCGGCTATTTGGAATCCCTGGCGTCAGCGGGGTGTTTTTCGGCTCCGATTTCATCACCGTCACCAAAAGCGCCGGCGAGTGGCAACAGCTCAAGCCGATGATTTTGGGCGCCATCATGGAGCATTACATGTCGGGCGCGCCGCTTTTGGCGGCCGGCAGCCGTGAAGTCAGCGATGGCGACGAATTCTTCGACGACGCGGATGCCGCGACAGTCGCCACCATCAAGGAGCTGATCGAGACGCGGGTTCGCCCCGCGGTCGCCAACGATGGCGGCGATATCACTTTCCGCGGCTTCAAGGACGGCGTCGTTTATCTCAACATGAAAGGCGCCTGTTCTGGCTGTCCGTCGTCAACCGCAACGCTGCGCCACGGCATCCAGAATTTGCTCCGTCACTTCATTCCTGACGTCACCGAAGTTCGCCCGATGTAATTCGGCGCATTTGCCGCCGGCCATCACCTGTACGTGACTCTTCATGCGCGTGCTCGCCATCGATACGGCGCTCGCCGCCTGCGCAGCTGCCGTTCTGGAGACCGGCCGCGGCATCGTCGCGGGCGAGAGCCTGCCCATGGTCCGCGGCCATGCCGAAGCGCTGATGCCGCTGATCGCGCGCGTCATGAAGCGATCCGACATGGCATTCCGCGATCTCGACCGCATTGCAGTGACCACCGGACCCGGCAGCTTCACCGGTGTGCGCGTCGGTCTTGCCGCTGCCCGCGGATTTGCCGTTGCAACGGGAGTGCCGGTCGTTGGCGTTTCAACACTTGCGGTCTATGCCGCGCCCTACCTCGCCGCGAATGGCAAGTCGCCGGTGATCGCTGCAATCGATGCGCGGCACGAGCACGTCTATTTGCAGGTGTTCGGTCCCGGCGGTCAGACTCTGGTCTCTCCCCGACTTGCGCGATTGAGCGAGGCGATACGTGCGGCGTCCAACGCGCCGGCTTGTCTGGTCGGCTCGGCCGCGCGAGCCGTCGCTGACGGATTGTCGAAAACAGCACCAACGCCGCGCAATGTCGACGCGCGCGCGGCGCCTGACATCGCCTGGGTGGCGCAGATCGGCGCCGTTACGCCGGAAACCGACGCGGCTCCGAACCCGCAATATCTGCGCGCCCCGGATGCGCAGCCGCAAAACGCCGCACAGCTGCCGCGCCGATGATGAATTTCGTATCTCGGCTATTGAACCGTAGTGCGCCGAGTATTTCCGAGGCGCGCCCGGCCGACGCGCCGGCAATTGCCGTAATACATAGCGCCTCATTCCAGCGCGGCTGGGGCGAGGACGAGATCCTGCAGCTGTTGCTCGAACGTAATGTTGTTACCCACTGCATCACGGCTGGCGGCAAATTGATTGGCTTTATCCTGTCGCGCGTTGCTGCGGGTGAAGCAGAAATCTTGTCGGTCGCGATTTCGCCGGGTTGGCGCGGCCGCGGCCTGTCGCGGCAATTGCTTGGTCTGCATCTGCGCCGGCTCGCCGGCATCGGTACCCGATCGGTGTTTTTGGAGGTCGGCGCCCAAAACGCGCCAGCCTGCCGGCTCTATCGTCGCGCCGGATTCCAGGAGGTCGGCCGCCGGCACGGCTATTACGAGGACGGTGCGACCGCGCTGGTGCTGCGGCGCGATCTCGGCTGAGGGATCTCCGAGTTACAGGGCCAACGGCGGCAGTAGCCCGGAAGCGTTGGTTGCCTATATCAACTCCCCGTTTTCAGCTGATTTACCCCGTCAATCTCCAGGCATGGATTGAGAGTGTTATTTTGGGCAAAATCCCGCTAAACGGACAGCCGCAGCAATGTTTGCCTATCGTTCCGGCATGGAGCTTGGTTCCGGCATGGAGCTTGTTCCTCGAGCGCTAACAAAGGCTTGGGTTAGCGGTTAATTATGAGCCAATCCCGCAAGCTTTACGTCAAGTCGTTTGGTTGCCAGATGAACGTCTACGACTCGCGTCGGATGGCGGACACCTTGGCGTCCCACGGTTACGTCGAGACTGCCGCAGCCGAGGATGCCGATCTCATCATCCTGAACACGTGCCATATCCGCGAGAAAGCCGCCGAAAAGGTTTACTCCGAACTTGGCCGCGTGCGCCGCCTCAAGCAGGCCGCCGCCGCCGAAAATCGCCGTGTGCTCATCGCAGTAGCAGGTTGTGTAGCGCAGGCCGAGGGCGAGGAGATCATCCGCCGCGCGCCGGCGGTCGATCTGGTATTCGGGCCGCAGAGCTACCACCGCTTGCCTATGCTATTGGCGCGCGCGGAGCGCGATGGCCGCGCTGTCGATACCGATTTCGCGACAGAGGATAAATTCGCGCATCTTGCACCGCCAAGCGCGGCGGCGATCCGCGCGCGCGGCGCTTGCGCCTTCGTTACGGTGCAAGAGGGCTGCGATAAATTTTGTACGTTTTGCGTGGTGCCCTATACGCGCGGCGCCGAACTGTCGCGGCCGGTTCAGAGCATCATTGCTGAAATCGAATTACTGGCCGAAGCCGGCGTGCGCGAGGTCACGCTCATCGGCCAAAACGTCAACGCCTACCATGGCATGGGCCCGGACGGCCGCCCTTGGTCGCTGGCGCGTCTGCTCGAACGGGCCGGCGTGGTGCCGGGCATCGAGCGTTTGCGCTATACGACCAGTCATCCGCATGACATGGATGATGAACTAATAGCAGCACATCGCGATTTGCCGAAGCTGATGCCGCAACTGCATTTGCCTGTGCAATCCGGTTCGGACCGAATTCTTGCCGCCATGAACCGCAGCCATACGCGGGCCGATTATCTCAGTCTCGTCGAGCGACTGCGCCACGCGTGCCCGGCCCTCGCGCTCACCTCCGACTTCATCGTGGGATTTCCCGGCGAGAGCGAAGACGATTTTGCCGCAACGCTCAGCTTGGTCGCCGAGGTCGGATTTTCCGGGGCATTCTCGTTCAAATACTCGCCGCGTCCAGGTACGCCCGGCGCTGAGATGCCAGAGCAGATCGACGAAGCGGTCAAATCAGAACGGCTGCAACGCCTGCAAAGGACGATCGACGAACGCCAAGCCGCTTTCAATCGTAGTTGTCTGGGCCGTACCTTCGACGTGCTGTTCGAGCGGCCGGGTCGCCACAGCGGGCAGTTGGTTGGCCGATCGCCCTATCTTCAACCGGTGCAAGCGACAGCGCCCGCTTCTTTGATCGGCGATATCGCGGCCGTGACGATTACCGAGATCGCCAGCAACAGTCTGTTCGGTACGCTTGCCGCTGTGGGGCCGCGGGCGGCTGCGACGCGGCCGGCCGAAACCGTTCTGGTTGCAACAGGAGCCTGAATTTGCGCACGCCGGAAACGGAAGAATCGGTCTTCATTGCACCAGACAATACGGCACAGATTGTTCTTACCTTTGACGACAACCGCCTCGCTTCCACTCTATTCGGCCAATACGGACAGAATCTCGCGCTGATCGAGCGGCGGCTCGCGGTCGTCGCGAATTCACGCGGCAATCAGGTCACGGTCGAAGGTTCGCGTGAGGCCTGCGATCAGGCACGCCGCGTCCTTGAAAGCCTCTACGACAGGCTCAAGCGCGGCGATGATCTGGTGCAAGGCGACGTCGAAGGCACGATCCGGCAAGCGCTGTCGCAAGGATCGTTATTCGATTTCGATCCGGCAACGGCGCGTCAGAATTTCGAGGAGATCAACTTGCGCAGGCGCCGCGTGGGCGCCCGGACGGCTGCACAGGATGCCTATATCCGCTTGCTCAAGCGCCATGCTCTGGTGTTTTCCACCGGACCCGCCGGTACGGGCAAGACTTGGCTTGCGGTCGCCTATGCGGTGCAATTGTTCGAGCGCAAGGAAGTCGATCGCATCATTCTATCGCGCCCGGCGGTGGAGGCGGGCGAACGCCTCGGCTTTCTTCCAGGCGACATGCGTGAGAAGGTCGATCCTTACTTGCGGCCTATCTATGACGCGCTTTACGATTTGATGGATCCGCGGATCGTCGAGCGGGCATTGCAGACCGGCGAAATCGAGATCGCACCGCTTGCATTCATGCGCGGGCGTACGCTTTCGAACGCCGCGGTTATTCTGGACGAGGCCCAGAACACGACGGCAATGCAGATGAAAATGCTGCTCACCCGACTGGGCGAAAATAGCCGAATGATAGTGACTGGTGATCCAAGCCAGGTTGATTTGCCGTCGGGCCAGACTTCCGGGCTGGCGGACGCGGTGCGTCTCCTTCAGGGCATCGAAGGTATCGGCCATGCCAGCTTCACCGCGGCGGACGTGATCCGTCACGAACTGGTCGCGCGCATTGTCACGGCCTATGATGAGGAAGCGGCGCGCAAGCGCGAGCGCCGGGAATGAAGCGCGCGGCGGCTGTGGCGCTGACGATCGACGTGATTGTCGATTCGGAACAATGGAAGGATGCCGGTGCGGCCAAAGCAGTGGTGCGGCGCGCCGTCATGCAAGCGGCCGTCGCGCTGTCAACAAACCCGACCGAGCTTGCTATCGTTCTCACTGACGACCGCAAAATGCGCGCGCTCAATCGCAATTGGCGCGGTACCGACGCTGCCACCGATGTACTTTCGTTCGCGACAAAAAACGCCGGCGGCCGGCATCTGGGCGACATCGTGCTCGCTTATGAGACCGTTGTGCGGGAGGCCCACCGCGAGCACAAACCGCTCGCCCATCATCTTGCGCATCTCGCCGTCCACGGCTTTCTGCATCTTCTCGGCTTTGATCACGAAAGTGACGAGGAGGCGCGCGAGATGGAACACGCCGAGCGCGCGGTCTTGCGGCAATTGGCGATTCCCGATCCGTACCACTCGCGGACCCCTGCTAGGCTCGAGCACGCCAAGCCGGCCGCAAAACAAGGTGCCAGAAGTCGAGCGCGTACCGCTCGGAGTGCGTAGAATGGCGATTGCGATCTTGAGGCCCAAGACCACAGATGACTGACTCTCGACCACGCACCGAACCGACCGAGCGTCACGCACTTCCAGTCGTGGTGACGGCGCACGGGGAACAAGGTGAAGGCTGGCTCACGCGCCTCAAGCGCATGCTGTTCGGTTGGCGGGCGGCTTCGACGCGCGCGGACCTTGAGCTCGTCCTGACTGCGGAACACGCGCAGTCCGACTTTTCCCCCGAAGAAGCCGCAATGCTCAAGAACATCCTCGGGCTCCGGGAGACCCGAATCGAAAGAATCATGGTGCCGCGCGCCGATATCGTCGCCGTCCAGCAAGACATTACGCTCGGCGAACTTGTCAAAGTTTTCCAAGTCGCCGCGCATTCACGCCTGGTTGTGTACAACGACACGCTCGACGATCCGACGGGAATGGTCCATATCCGCGACTTGATTGCATTCATGGCAGCGCGCGCCTCGCGTGAGGGGCCCGCAACGGCCGCGACTGACAACGCAAAAGCCAGCGATCTTAATTTCGCGAATATCAATCTCTCCGCACCGCTTGCCGCGGCGAATATCATCCGCGAAATTCTCTACGCGCCGCCTTCGATGCCGGCGCTTGACCTGCTCGCTAAGATGCAGGCGACTCGCATTCATCTCGCGCTCGTGATCGATGAATATGGCGGCAGCGACGGCCTAGTTTCGATCGAGGATTTGGTGGAGTTGATCGTGGGCGACATCGCCGACGAGCATGACGAGCATGAAACCCCCGCGGTTATACGGCAAAGCGACGGATCATTTTTAGCTAATGGCCGTGCCAGCCTCGATGACGTGCGTGCTGCGATTGGCAGCCAATTCGACGTCGGCGATGTCGCGGAAGAGGTCGACACGCTCGGCGGTTACCTGGTCACCAAGGCTGGCCATGTTCCGGTGCGCGGCGAGTTGGTGCCGGGGCCCGAACCGTTTGAGGCGGAGGTGCTTGATGCAGACCCGCGCCGGGTCAAGCGCGTCAAGATCTATCTGCGCAAAGACCGCCGTCCGGCGAGCGTCCGCGACACACCGCTGCGCGCAACGCCATCGCGCCCGGCTGCGCCGCGTGACG
>WNGL01001502.1_pt1 | contig 28575 bp, 23 predicted proteins | sample 5400591 | NCBI WGS metagenome assembly WNGL01 (sample SAMN13153377, study PRJNA577476) | soil metagenome | isolation source: 80 cm soil or saprolite under Garry oak tree replicate 1 | place: USA:California | collected 2016-06-15 | reverse complement strand
TCACTCTTGGTTTAATAGATTCAGAAAACTGCTGGTGAGATACGAAAAACTCACCAAAACCTATGAAGCCTTATTACACATGGCAGCTGCCATAATCGCATTTAGAAAAGCAGGTTTTATTTACGGATAAGTTCTAAGTGTCTTAAAATCAATTCAGATCAAGTCTGATGCTAACGGTAAATTCTACGCACCAAGCAGATACAGATCTCTGGCAATAATTTTCTTCCCATTTTACAACAGAGAAAATAGCAGTTCCCATTTTTCAATTTTCAGCTTGGATTATGAAGTTATAAATTTGATAAAAACCGATAAAACCAACACTGTAATTTTAAAAAGGATTACCGACTATGACAAGCTAACTGAAAAATATCAGGACTTTGAATGGTCAGAGCGTTATGGCAGTAAAAAAGAAAAAGCGCTTGCAAGCGCATACAAAAGCAAAGTTGATCAGAAGAGAAGAGAGTTCATAAACAAATATGGTATCCCAAAGAGTGTTCTTAATATGGTTAATGGAAGGTGAGTCGGAGCAAGCACCTAACTAAGCGCGGCAGACGGTCGGCGCGATAGAACCGCGCCGCCGCTGCGCTCTCCCACGTTGCAATAAATGAGAGGAGATAACATGAAAGTATTTTCAATTCGATGGTCCACCGTTGGCGCTGTTGCGTTTATTCTGGTTGCCTTCTTTCAAACAACTGGTTTCTGCGGTGGGTTTGACCGGCGTGACGTCACCTTTACCAGCCAGGGACTCAAATGTGCCGGATGGTACTACGTGCCGACGGGCCTGAAACCTGAAGAAAAGCGCCCAGCGGTCGTCATTGCTCACGGCTACAGCGGCGTTAAAGAGATGAGCCTCGACAAGTATGCTGAGAAATTTGCTTCTGCCGGTTTTATTGCTCTTGTTTTTGACTACCGCTATCTGGGAGCTAGCGAGGGAGAACCGAGGGGACAGATCATCTACTACGAACAACACCAAGACTACCGCAATGCCATCAGTTGGCTGACGCTTCAGAAGGAGGTGGATGCACAGCGAATCGGCGCTTGGGGAACTTCTTATGCCGGTGGACACGTAATTCACCTGGCTGCCTTCGACAAGCGTATAAAAGCGGTTGTCGCCCAAGTACCCGGTGCTGGAGCCTGGGATGTATTCTACTCAAAACTTCAGCCGAATGAGCTGGAGAAAGCTTACGGCCGATATGCTACGAGCCGAAACGAAACGTACGCCAACGGTTTGGTGAAGTATCTTCCGGTAGTCACTGACGATGTGCAACAGCGTGCAGTCATGAGGCAGAAGGCGGCGTACGAGTATTTTACTGGCACTTCGAAAGCAAAGGCGCCGAATTGGAAGAATCAAGTTACGGTCGAGTCAATAGAGCTGAATATGGAATACAATCCAATAGCCAATATTCACCTTATCTCGCCAACACCGTTACTCATGGTCATTGGAAGCGATGACACAATCACTTCTGCTGAGCTACAGAAGAAGGCTTTTGAGCGAGCGAAAGAGCCGAAGAAACTTGTGGTATTCAAGGGGGGGCATTTTGACGCCTATACCGGGGCAGGATTCGAGGAAGCTTCAAAAGCAGCGGTAGACTGGTTTACCCAGTATCTCAAACCCGAAGAATCTCAAAGCAAGAGCAAAAAGTAAAAAGGCTGAGTAGGCGCTGCCTGCTATGTTGCGATTGAAAAACTTCGAGACGTAACTTGTAAAAAAAAGACGATTCCAACAAGACTTACGACCTGCCCGAAAAGCCCGGCAGGGTGGTGAAACCGGCAAAAAAAAACGCCGCCAATTGGACAAAATTGGCGGCGTTTCGATGTGATTGTCAGCAACTTTAATTTTCAGCGCCAACAATATTACTCTCCAACCAACTGGCTCTTGGTAAAGAGCGCCCTCAACCAGTACCCTTCCGCCTCGATATTCTCGCGGCCGCCCTCTTCGCGGTCAACCAGCGTCACAATTCCGAGTACCACCAGTCCCTCTTCCTCTGCCCGGCGTACCGCTTTCATCGAGGAGCCTCCGGTGGTGACGACATCTTCCACGATAACGACCCTTGTTCCGGCGGGAAGATTCTTGCGCCCTTCCAGCCATTGGCCGGTACCGTGACCTTTCGGCTCTTTACGGATAATGAAGGCGTGCATGCTTTTGCCGTCCAGATGGGCGGCGATCGACGTCGCGGTGGCGATCGGATCGGCTCCCAGCGTAATGCCGCCAACCGCCTGGACCCCTTCGACGTCCTTGATGGCCTCATAGAACAGCTTGCCGACCAGAAAGCCACCTTCGGCGTGCAGCGTGGTTTGCTTGCCATCGAAGTAGAAGTCGCTCTGACGCCCGGAAGCCAGTGTTACCAGGCGTTTTTCGTACGACAATTCCAGGATGATTTTCTTCAGTTGTTCGCGCTCACTCATGGCCATTCATCTCCTCTTCAAATAGTCCCTTCTGCAAATCTTCCACAGGTTTGGGGAATGCAACCGGGTATTTACCGGCAAAACAGGCTTTGCAATAGCGGGTATCGCCATGACCGATTGAGGAAACGAGTCCTTCTTCGGACAGATACCCCAGAGTATCAGCGGTTACATAGCGGCAGATTTCATCGATCGTATGCGATGACGAAATCAGTTCCTTCCGGTTGGGTGTATCGATACCGTAGTAGCAGGGATAACTGGTAGGGGGGGATGAAATCCGCAGATGCACCTCGCTTGCCCCGGCGTTGCGCACCATTTTGACGATCTTTCGCGAGGTGGTGCCGCGTACGATCGAGTCGTCGATCACGATTACCCGCTTCCCCTTGAGTAGCTCACGCACCGGATTGAGCTTAATTTTGACCCCGAAGTGGCGGATGGACTGGGCTGGTTCGATAAACGTCCGGCCGACATAGTGGTTGCGGATCAGGCCGAGTTCGAACGGGATGCCCGATTCTTCGGCATACCCCATCGCAGCCGGGACCCCGGAGTCCGGCACCGCGATCACGACGTCGGCATCCACCGGATACTCTCGGGCCAGCTGCCGTCCCAGCTCCTTGCGGGCCATGTAGACGTTCCTGCCGAAGATGTACGAATCGGGGCGGGCAAAATAGACAAACTCGAAGATGCACGGGGTTGGTTCGATCTTCTTGAACGGGAAAAGCGACTTGATGCCGCCGTCCTTGTTGCAGACCACCATTTCACCCGGTTCGATCTCGCGAATGAATTCGGCTTCGATCAGGTCCAGGGCACAGCTTTCAGATGCGACAACCCAGGCGTTCCCGAGCTTGCCGAGACATAACGGGCGGAAACCGTTCGGATCACGCACCGCGATCATGCGGGTCTCGGTCAGAAAGACCAGACAATAGGCCCCCTGGATACGCTTCAGGGCATCCGTGATACGATCGACAAGGGAGTTTGTCTTGGATGCGGCAATGAGATGGATGATGATCTCGGTATCCATCGTCGTCTGGAAGATCGAACCATAGGCTTCCAGCTCAGCCTTCAACAGCTGCGCATTGACCAGGTTGCCGTTGTGGGCGACGGCAATCGAGCCGCGTGAATAATCGACCATGATCGGCTGAACATTCTTTTCAACCGATGCTCCGGCGGTCGAATAACGAACATGCCCGATGGCCGATTTGCCCGGCAGTTTCTTGAAGACGTCCGGGTTGCTGAAGACATCGGCAACGAGGCCCATACGCTTGTGGGCGTGCAGTGAAGAACCGTCCGAGGAGACGATGCCGCAGCTTTCCTGACCGCGATGCTGCAGGGCATAGAGACCGAGGTAGGTTAGATTGGATGCCTCCGAGTGATTGTAAATACCAAAAACACCGCATTCTTCTTGAGGTCGGGATAGCTTCATAAGTTAAGGCTCCACTTGGTTTTGAATCAGATAAGATTCTTTCTCACATATTCGGCGGCATTTTTATACAGGGCCAAACCTTCGCCCTCTTCCTGCAAATCTTCTCTTGTCCAGCGGGGGTGCTGGGTGTAATGGACATACGCCTCGGGATGCGGCATGAGCCCCATCAGGCGGCCGGTCGGGTCACACAGCGAAGCAATGGCGTCCGTAGAACCGTTGGGATTGGCAGGGAACTCCATGGTTGCTCCGGTATAATCGGCATCGCTGTATTTTAACACGGCCAGATGACCGGATTCAATCCTGGCCATCGTCGTAGCGGAATCGCACAGGAATTTACCTTCACCATGACGCACCGGCAGGTATATTCCCTTGTCGATCCCGCGGGTAAATATGCTGGGAGAGAGAGGATCAACCTTCAGGTAGGTCCAGCGATCCTGAAAGCGGCCGCAGTCGTTATGGGTCAGCGTCGCCGTCTGCTGCAGGTACTCGCCGTCAAATCCGGGGAGCATCCCCATCTTGACCATCAACTGGAAACCGTTACAGACCCCGAGGATCAGCTTGCCGTCAGCGATAAAGCGGCTGAACTGGTCAACCAGCTTTTCATTTCGGCCGGCGACTGCGGCATTCTTCAGGCGGTTGGCCTGGGCTTTGGCGCTCCCCAGATCGTCGCCGTCGAGAAAACCGCCGGTCATGTTGAGAAAATGAAAGTCATCCAGACGGATCTCGCCGGAAAGTATCTCGGCGATATGGGCGATAACGGCCTCATCGAAACCACCGAGGCGGCAGGCATGAGCAGCCTCCATCTCGCAGTTGGTTCCGTTGCCGGTTATGACGATTGCACGGGTCGGTTTCATTGCTTCAAATTCTCCTTGAACGATTTTACCATATCACTGTCTGTATGTGCCGCCCTGCCCTGTTTCAGTCGAAGCCGGCGGAATAGCCGTTTATGGCCGATAGAAACTCGGCGCCGTATTTGCGCAGCTTGTGTTCACCGACTCCGGTAATAGCGAGAAGTTCCCGCTCATCCCGAGGCCTGCTCGATGCCATTTCCAGCAGCGTCGCATCGGAAAACACTACAAATGGAGGAACATTGGCGGCATCGGCAATCTGTTTGCGCAGAACCCGCAATTTGTCGAACAACTCCTGATGGAGTCCGCCTGAGGCTCCGCCACGGCGCTTTAATTTCGCCTCAGGCTTGATAGCTGCACGGGGAAGACCGAGAACAACCTCCGTCTCTCCCTTCAGTACCGGACGCGCTGCAGGTGAAAGCCCCAGGACACCGTAGCGGGTAAAGTCCTGCACAAGAAGACCGAGATGGATCAGCTGGCGAAAAATGTTTTCCCATTCCAGGGCAGAGAGGTCGGCGCCGATACCGTAGGTGGAGAGTTCATGGTGGCGCAGATCGATGATCCGCTGCCCTTTGGCTCCGCGCAGCACCTCAATGACATGCCTGACCCCGAACCGCTCGCCGACCCAGTACACGCAGGAGAGCGCTTTTTTTGCCTGTTCAGAAGCGTCAAAACGTTGCGGCGGGTCGGTGCAGATGTCGCAGTTGCCGCAATCATACTCGCGCTGGTCGCCGAAATAGGAGAGGAGCGCCCGGCGTCGGCAGGTCAGCGCCTCGCCGTAAGAGACCATCGCATTCAGCTTCTGGAGCTCGATCCGGACCCGCTCGGCATTATCACTGTTCTCGATCAGGGAGCGGGCGGTCATCACGTCGCCCATGCCGAACAGCATCAGCGCATCGGACGGCAGTCCGTCCCGCCCTGCCCGGCCGGTCTCCTGATAATAACTCTCGATGCTTTTGGGCATGTCGTAATGGACGACAAAACGGACATTCGGCTTGTCGATCCCCATCCCGAACGCGACGGTGGCGACAACGATCCGCAGGTCGTCGCGGCGGAAGGCGTTCTGCACCCGGCTCCGCTCTTTTTCAGACAGCCCGGCGTGGTAGGCTGCGGCTGAAAATCCGGCCTGCGCCAGCTGCCCGGCGATCTGTTCGACCCGTTTCCTGCTCAGCGCGTAGATAATGCCGGACTCATCATCGCGCCCTTTCAGGAATCTGGTCAATTGAATAAACGGTTTCTGCTTGGGGATGACCGTATACGTTATGTTCGGACGGTCAAACCCGGCGACAAAGACCCTGGCCTGACCAATCCCCAGCTGGTTGACGATATCCTTGCGCGTCTCCGGATCGGCCGTTGCGGTCATCGCCACAATCGGTACATCCGGAAACGTACTCCGCAACCGGCCGAGCTTCACATAATCGGGACGGAAATCATGCCCCCACTGGGAGATGCAGTGCGCTTCATCGATCGCAAACAGAGCCAGTTTCAGCGTGGACAATGCGTCCAGAAAATCGGGGAGCAGCAGCCGTTCCGGCGCGACATAGAGCAGATCCAGTTCGTTACCGTGCAACTGACGCAACACCTGACGAGCTTCAACTGACGTCAGCGACGAGTTGAGGCAGGCCGCACGCACGCCGTTGTCCAGCAGCGCATCGACCTGATCCTTCATCAGCGCGATCAGCGGCGAAACGACAATTGCCACCCCATCCCGGTGCAGCGCCGGTATCTGGTAGCAAAGCGATTTGCCGCCGCCGGTCGGCATCACCAGAAAGACATCCTCGCCTGCCACCACCCTCTCGATGACGTCCTGCTGGGGTGCCCTGAACTGGTGGAAACCGAAGACCGTCTTCAGGGTATCGTGGAGGGTTTCAGACATCGTTGACAGCTACAGCTCCCTGAGCGTCTGCTGCCACGCTTCTTTCAGCCCGGCAAGACCGGCTGTGACGACAGAAGAACCATCCATTCCGGTGATCACAAGCACCGGTTCCTCCGTCACGACGCCGATAGAAGCGAAACAGTTGCCGCTCATGACCGCCTCGAACCGGTCACGCTGTTCCGGATGCACCGTTACCAGGTGCCGCGATGCCGATTCGGAGAAGAGCAGCGTACAATCGCTCTTGCCGGCCGCATCACCCTTCCAGAGAACCCGGGAGAGATCGAGCTTCATGCCGTACCCGCCGGCAAAGGCGCTTTCTGCCGCCGCTACCGCCAGTCCGCCATCGGAGAGGTCATGGCAGGAAGCAACTACTCCCTGATTGACCGCTTCGTGATAGGCCTGATAGCGCTGGTACGACCTGGCGGTATCAACATGAGGAATCTTGTTGCCGACAGCCCCGGAGAGCGCCAGATATTCCGAGCCGCCCAGTTCGTCCGCCGTTTTGCCGAGCAGATAAACGATGTCGCCCGGTCGCTTGGCATCCATCGTGACCGCCAGCCGCGCGTCATCGATCTTGCCGATGACGGAGAAGAGCAGCGTGGGGGGGATGGATATCTTGGTAGTACCGTCATAGAAGTCGTTCTTCATCGAGTCCTTGCCGGAGATGAGCGGCAGGTTGTAGGCCATGCAGACGTCGTAGAGCGCCTGATTGGAGCGCACCAGCTGGGCCATCTTGTAGGCGCCGTCCGGGGTTTTATCGGACTGGACCGGGTCGCACCAGCAGAAGTTGTCCAGACCGGCGACCAGCTCCAGCGAACCGCCGACCGCTACGTAATTGCGCAGCGCCTCGTCAACGGCGTTGGCAGTCATATGATAGGTGTCGATGTCCGAAAAGCGGGGACAGATACCGTGTGCCGTCACAACACCTTCGAATGAATCGAGGAGCGGCCTGACGACCGCCGCATCCGAGGGGCCGTCGTTGGCGACTCCGGTGAAGGGTTTGACGACGGAGCCCCCCTGCACTTCGTGGTCGTAGCGGCGAACCACCGACTCCTTGGAGCAGATGTTCAGCGCCGAGAGCAGTTTCTTCAGATCGTCAGTGTAATCTCTCTTTTCATCCAGCATCGGCTCGGCATGCCGCGGAGGGGTCCACTTGGCCGGCAGCTGCATCGGCGGGAGTCCCTCATGCATGAACTCCATCGGCAGCCAGGCAACCGTTTTATCGCCATAGAGCATATGGAAGACGCCGTTGTCGGTGAATTCACCCAGCACGGTAGCCTCGACGCCGAAGCGGACGGCCATGGCAAGAAACTCGTCGATTGACTCCGGAGGGACGGCCAGCGACATCCGCTCCTGCGCCTCGGAAATCAGGATTTCCCACGGGTTAAGTCCGGGATATTTGAGCGGTGCCTTGGCAAGGTCCATCCGGCAGCCGCCGCACTCGCCCGCCATCTCGCCGATGGAGGATGACAAGCCGCCGGCGCCGTTATCGGTAATAAAACGGTAGAGCCCCTTGTCGCGGGCCCGGATCAGAAAGTCAAACATCCGCTTCTGGGTGATCGGATCGCCGATCTGCACCGCCGTTACCGGCGAATTCTCGTTCAGCTCCTCGGAGGAGAAGGTGGCTCCGTGAATACCATCCTTGCCGATCCGGCCGCCGGTCATGACGATCAGGTCGCCCGGCTTGATGGATTTTTCATGCCCCGGACGGCCATTGACTACGGCAGGCATCAGACCTGCGGTACCGCAGAAGACAAGAGGTTTACCGGCAAAACGGTCATCAAAAACCAGCGAACCGTTGACGGTCGGGATGCCGCTCTTGTTGCCGCCATGCTCGACCCCCTCGACAACCCCTTCGAAGATACGCCGGGGATGCAGCAGGCGCGGTGGAAGCTCCTTATCATAAAACGGGTCGGCAAAGCAGAAGACATCGGTATTGAAGATCAGCTTTGCTCCGATACCGGTGCCGAACGGGTCACGATTCACTCCCACGATGCCGGTCAACGCCCCGCCGTACGGATCAAGCGCCGACGGCGAGTTATGGGTTTCTACCTTGAATACCAGCGAGTACTGCTCGTTGAATTTGATGACTCCGGCGTTGTCCTTGAATACGGAGAGGCAGAAATCCTTCTCCCCCATCCGTTCGCGGACCTCTTTCGTAGTGCGCTGGATGAAGGACTTGAACAGGGATTTGATTTCCTGACGATTGCCGTTTTCATCCTCATACTGCACGGTGCCGGCAAAGATCTTGTGTTTGCAGTGTTCAGACCAGGTCTGCGCCAGGCATTCCAGCTCGACATCGGTCGGCTTGGCGCCGAGAGCGAACTTCTGGCGTTCTGCCAAGGTTTTTGCATCACGGTAGTGGGCCTGGATGATCTTCATCTCGTCCAGAGTCAGCGCCAGCACTCCGTCCTTGCTGATCCGCATCAGTTCATCGTCAGAAACTTCCAGATCGATCTCGCGCACTTCGGCCTTCGTTTCACCGCTGACTTTGGGCACATAGGCCGGAAAGCCCCCTTTTGCGGCGAAATCGGCAGCCGAGAGGATGCTGTAGCGCTGAATGAGGGTGTTGCTGAGCAGACCGGTGGCAATCTTTTCCACATCGGCCAAGGACAGACGCCCTCTGAGAAGGTATTGCACCGAGTAATACACCCCGTTGCCGGGAGCGCAGGGACGGCCGGTCAGATAGTCGACCGCCTCGCGGGCGGTACGTCCGACATTGTCGGTCACACCAGGACGGAACCCGACCTCCACGGCAAAATCGAAACCGGAGGCAAGCGGCCTGTCGATGCTCCATGTCTGAATAACCGGATCGCTGAAGGGACCGGCTGCGGCCCGTTCCAGTTCGTCTTGGACAAGGTCGGTATCCAGCGTGTAGACATCGAGAGTGCGTACCTCTTCAACCTCAAGATGCAGGAAGTGCTCGATCTCCCGTTTGATCCGCTCGCCCCGGGCGTCCCGTACCCCGTCTTGCAGTGCTGTTTCAATCCTGTTGGCCATGTCAGTCCGTTCCTTTTTGCATTTTCACCGTCCTGGTCGGGAACGGAATTTCGATGGAGTTTTCGCCAAATCTCTTGAGAATAAGCGAATTGATTTTATCCGTAACGGCAAACAGGTTGCCGTACTCTTCAACCCAGAAAAAAAGCGCCATGCTGAGAGCGGAATCGCCGAAGCTGGCAAAATAGGCTTCGGGTGGAGGTTCGGCAAGGACATCCTCGACCTCTCCGGCTGTAGCAATCAACAGCGCCTTGACCTGATCGACATCGCTGCCGTACGCCACACCGATATTGATGCGCCCCTTGGCCCGGCTGTTGGGAAACGCCTGGTTCGTCAGCATGGTGTTGCACAGGTCCGAATTGGGGATAATCAGCAGCTGGTTATCCGGAGTCTTTATTTTGGTGCTGCGCAAGCCGATATCCGTCACATCCCCGATCTGGCCGCCTACCAGCTGGATGCGGTCTCCGATGCGAAACGGGCGATCCAGCATGATGGTAAAGCCGGATATCATGTGAGCCAGCGTATCTTTGGCCGCCATACCGATTGCCAGCGAGCCGATGCCGAGGGCGGTAACGAGCGAAAAAATATCGTAACTGAAATGTTTGAGAACAACGATCAGGGCAGCGCCCATCAGAAACAGTGACACAATCTTTTCAGCCACCGGCATCATCTGGCGCGACATGGCGGCTCCGGCTGTATCCTCTTGACCGGCAACATACCATCTCATCAATTCGTCGATGATGTGGTAGATCAGATTACAGACGATCACCACCAGGATGATATATATAACGCCGGAGGTGATCAGAATCAGTTTCTCATGCAGCGGCAGCGAGCGGATGGCCAGATATACGCCCGTCACTATTAATAATCGTGACGCGTAAGGTATCACCTGCTGCAGGACCCGATCGTCCAGATCGGTTGAGGTAAAGGCGGTAAGGCGTCTCCCCCACTTGTTCAGCATCATGACTACCAGGTGCGACAGCAGCCAGAACAGGGCCAGGATCAGCAAGGCCCCCAGAGTTTCTTTGGCCCAGAACAGCATGAAACTGTCGCCTTCCTGCGGCTGCAGGATGCCCTGTATGAAACCGATAAATCTATTCACGGAACACTCGTTTGAAAATCGTATCGACATGCTTGAGATGGTAGTTCAGGTCGAAGGCCTCACGAATCCTGGCCTCGCCAAGCGCCCCGGCCACTTCCCGGTCTGCCAGCAGTTCCGTCTGAAAGTCGGCGCCCTGCTCCCATACCTTCATGGCGTTGCGCTGCACCAGCCGGTATGAATCTTCACGCGATACGCCGGCCTGGGTCAGGTCGAGCAGGATCTTCTGGGAGAAGACCAGCCCCTTCATCTGGTTCAGGTTTCTCTGCATATTTTCGGGATAGACAACCAGGTTCTTGACCAGACCGTTCAGGCGGCGCAGAGAGAAATCGAGCGCCACGGTTGCATCCGGGGCGATGTAGCGTTCGACCGAAGAGTGGGAGATGTCACGCTCGTGCCACAGCGCCACGTTTTCAAGCGCGGGGATGCAAAGCGAACGGATGTAGCGGGCCTGGCCGGTCAGATTTTCGGACAGTATCGGGTTGCGTTTGTGCGGCATGGCCGACGACCCCTTCTGCCCCTTGCTGAAAAATTCTTCCGCTTCCAGAACTTCGGTGCGCTGCATGTGGCGCACCTCGATGGCTATCCGTTCCATTGACGATGCGATTACCGCGAGGACGCAGAAGTATTCGGCGTGACGGTCGCGCGGAATGACCTGGGTTGATACCGGCTCCGGCTTGAGCCCCATTTTTGAACAGACATACTCTTCAACGTAGGGGTCGATATTGGCAAAGGTGCCGACCGCCCCGGAGATGGCGCCGGTGGCGATGTTTTCACGAGCGGCGGCCAGACGCACCCGGTTGCGCTGCATCTCGGCATAAAAGGAGGCCAGCTTGAGGCCGAAGGTTACCGGCTCGGCATGGATGCCATGGGAGCGTCCGATGCAGACCGTGTCCTTGTGCTCAAACGCACGCAGCTTGAGCGATTCCAGAACCATGTCCAGGTCGGCCAGCAGTTCATCGGCAGCCTGAACAAGCTGCACCGACAGGCAGGTATCGAGGACATCGGACGACGTCATACCCTGATGGATAAAACGGGCTTCCGGGCCGACATATTCGGCAACGGATGTCAGAAAGGCGATCACGTCATGCTTTACCTCGGCCTCGATCGCGTCGATCCTGGCGATATTAAAATCACCCTTGGCGCGGATAACCGGCACAACCTCCTTGGGGATGACCCCCAGTTCGGCCTGGGCTTCGCAGGCAAGGGTCTCTATTTCGAGCCAGATGCGAAAGCGGTTTTCAGCGGTCCAGATATGGACCATTTCGGGCCTGGAATAGCGTTCAATCATGTAAGAACTCCTCGTTTAATTTCTGCGTAGTGCTATATTTCCATAACCGCACTGGCATGGTACTGGTCACCGATGACAATCCGCGGCGCACAGATGTTCTGGTCGCTCAAAAAAGCCCTGGTAGTTCGCAGCACATGCTCCGGATGGTTGTTCACCTCGGACAGATGCGCCATTACCAGGGCTTCCAGCCCTTCATGGGCAAGTTCATGCAGCAGCGCCAGTGATTCCTCGTTGGAGATGTGGCCGTGACGGGACTTGATGCGCTGCTTCAATTCCCACGGATAGGGGCCGTTCATCAGCATCTCCACGTCGTGATTCGACTCCAGATTGAGAAAGCGGCAGCCGCGCAGTTTTTCAACCACCAGCCTGGTGACGATGCCCAGATCGGTAACCGAAGCCGCGCCCCCCTCGGAGGATTCGATCACGAAACCGACCGGATCGCAGCTGTCATGGGTAATCGGCACCGGATCGATTTGAACATCCCTGAAGTAGAGAGCTGAGCCGGATTCAAACTCGCACACCTGGCTCTTTTTGAAATACTTATCTGCCTTGGCATGAACCAGGTGGCTGGCAAAAACCGGCACCTTGAACTTGCGCCCGAAAGAACCGGCACTCCTAATGTGATCGATATGCTCATGCGTAACCAGTACGGCATGGATGCTTGCGGCATCGATACCGACCTCTTCCATGCGCAGCAGCGTCTCGCGCAACGACAGTCCGGCATCTATCAGGACGCGGGTCTCCCCGGTTTCAAGATAGAGACAGTTACCCTTGCTGCCGCTCGCCAGCGAACAGATTTTCACATGGACTCCAGGAATTTCAGGCTAATGGTGCGCCGGAAGAGAATACCGAAATTACAGAAGAACTTCAGTAGGTTATATTTAAGCATCGGATGATGCGAGCGAAACATAAACAAGAGGTATTTATACACTGAAGCAGGTAATAGTTTCAAGGTTTATCGTCGCACGGCAGATGAGACTCGTTATATCTCGGAGATATCCGCTGCTGTTATTTCGACATCGGGCCATCCCTCATAAATCCACTCTTCCACCCGTTCCAGCGCCTGCCGCGGGATATTTTTATCGGGGCTGACCGTGACGAAAGCAAGCACACCCACCGACGCATTATCCTGCCGGTCAACCTCCGCGCACGCCACATTGAAGCGGTTTCTGGCCCTTCCGAGGATGCTCTTGACGATACCGCGTTTTTCTTTCAACGAATGCGATGGTAGCGAGAGATGGATTTCGAGACAGAAAATAAACATGGGTATATACCGGATTTCAGTTTTTTGGATCTGGCTTGCTATTTACCCGGCACGCTCTTGACCGGCGGCAGCGCATGCTTCCCCTTGCGAACAAACTGTTCGTCAAAAGTATAGACCGCCTGTACCGTATCACTACTGGCAAGGTGCAGGGCATCGGCGAAATCATATCCCTGAGCATAAAATTCGAGCGCTGCCGCAATCTGTCCGGCACACTCGGCAATCACCATTGGCAACCCCAGGATTTGCAGTAACGATCGGTGTATATCGGCCGGCTTTACCCGATAAGCCGCCCGCAACACCCACTCCAGTTCCAGCAGCACCGTTTTGGGCAGAAAAACGGCTTCAGACCGTTCCAGAAGTTTCATGGCACGGCGGGCCTGAAGCTCGTCATCGTTGGTCAGGTAGCGCACCCAGACATTGGTATCAAGAGTAACCATCGTTGTTACTCTTTACGCCAGGTTCGCGCCACTTCATCATCAATCGCCGCCTGCATCTCATCCAGACTTTTTGCCACACCTTTATAGCCGACGCACCCCAGACCGCTCTGCAGGCTAGTGGCAGGAAAATTACTCAACGGTTTGAGCAACACACCACCTTGCACGTCTTCAACCACAAAACGGATACCCGGCTTCCAGTGGTGGCTGGAGCGTATGGTTTTGGGAATGATAATTTGTCCCTTGCTTGACAGTAGTGTTGTTTCCATGTGGCACCTCTCGTAAGATTTGGTAAGATCATGATACCTGACCGGTAAAGTGCTTACAAGGAATTTTTTGAACCGATAAAAAGCATTTTAAACCAGTATGAACAGGAGGGAAGGGCGCCTATCGTCTATATTGCATAGCAATTGCAATATAGACGATAGGCGGTGGTTGTGTCGATGGTTTTAGGGAGATAAGGGAGGTGTGGTAGGCCACTGGAACAGGTATGGCCTTCAATAGATAAATAGATAAGAACGTCCCGCCAAGTCACCGGTTTGTTGTCTTCAAAGAGATCAAGTTGCATGGATGTCAAGGTTCATTGAATTAATTTCCTACCTGTTGTCAGTGCCTTCAAAGCCACAGCCAGACACTCTTCAACGCGACTTGGTGTCACGCAACGTGGCATGGCTTAAGCCTTGTTGGAATTTTCCTTTTTTTGCTGTGATCTTATCGCAAGTTTTGCTTTTCAAGGGTTGTTCTTTAAAAGGGGGAGGGCCAGTGACCACATGCCCAATCTTTGTCTTTTTGCTTCTTCTTCTGCTCTTGTATATTCAGTAAGAAACGGCTCATTCAAATTTTCCCTATACACTTTTGCCAAACCAGCCCTTATCATAGCTCGTGCTATATCTTCTTCACCCAGCAACACCCTTCCTATCGTCCTAGAAAATTTATCTGTTTCGGTAGGAACTACACCAACCCAAGCGTTGTGTGTCTTTTTAGCTAAGAAAGCAGTTGCTTCTCTTGCAAATGGTTGCGATGGTCTTCCATATTGACCTTCTTCAGGAGCACTCATCCCAAATAACCTTACTACAACGTTCCTACCATCTACCCTGCATTTGATGGTATTACCGTCATAAACCTGTATGCAGTAGCCACCCGAACCCCAATTGAATCCTTCTGCCGTGATTTTTCCTTTTTTCGCCCTAATATTCTGATCAGCTGTTATCAACGCTCGGTTGAATGACTTACAAAACCAAATAAATAAAAATAAGAAGATCCCTCCTAAAATTGCGTCCATATCAGACCTCCTTCATTCTTCATACACCAAATCAATCGTGTCCGGCCAACCATAGAAATGACTGCACATCCATTAAATCACGTGGCCCAAGGTGTTCGATTTCTTTGAAGTAGACCTTTCCCATTTCAAGCAGGGCTTCATAGGTTCGCCAGTTGGGCTGTGACTGATAGCGTAGATCAAAAACAAGCGCTTCTGCTGCTGACTGCGAATTTGTTGGTTTAAGAAACATGTGTCGATCAGGTTGGGCGATGAATGGCAGGAGCGTAACTACGGGCCAAGTAGCGACCTTAGATTTTCCAGCTTCTTGAGGTAAATCAAACACTGAATCAACATATGGCTGATACGCTTCCTCGGTGATAACCGGCGAATCCAACAGAGCAAACAATGCTGTATAGAATCGATGAGCAGCCTGTTGATTTTGCAGGGCGTCAGTTATTGCCATGGTTTCAAAACTCCCAAACATTTTCGCCTTAGAGGCTACAGCCAAAACTCTGTGAGTGACCTCAGGGATATTGCCTTCAGCAAGAAGTTTTTGCCCCTGTTCTCCCCCAAGGCCTGCAATATACAGTTCGTGCGCAGCCCACTTGTCTTTGCGCTCCCCTTTGTCTTTGAGGTAGGCTGGGTCACTAAACGCGAGAGGGTACTCAGTATGAAACGCGTCAATAGTCCGTTGCAACGTCCATCGTTTAGATTTGCCGGAAAGTTTCAAACTCCCATTTGGCTGTTCAATAAATGGAGGCAGGTTGTCCAGAACAGGGTCCGATTGCACTGTTGCTGTGGTGAGCTGATTATTGTCGAGTTTAAATATCAAAGCCTCTTGATTTGGTTGATTTCTGAAAAATACATATATTTTACCCCCACTGATCTTTAGTACCTTACCAAGTCCAAAGTCTGGTTTTGGTGGGAGTTCAACAAGAGTGCCTTCGATTATTTTTTCAAACATTGCGCCTCCACTGGTTGAATTGTAGCTTGTTGAACTTCTCAGGAAATGACCTGCGTAACAGTTTGGAATCTGAATAAACGTTCAAGTCCGTCCCATGTTGATTTGATGGGTTTACGAGTCCTCGGATCGACAAGTCCGACCTCTTCCAGCGTGTATTGCATGCGTCCGTAGTTACATGCGGCACAGGTAATTAACATGTTATCCAAATCGTTATTGCCTCCTCTTGCATGAGGTAATATATGGTCATATTGTACCCACATAGCTTGGAACGCTGCATGTTGATTGATATTCTGCTTTCCCCATTGCAGAGCCCCTGGATAAACATTTTTAATAATCTCTCGAACTTCTCTTCGTATCACCGGTATACCGCAGAATCGGCAGTGGTAACCGTCTCGCAGGAGCAGTTGGTTTTTCTCAGATGTTGTTGGCATCCGCTCTTTTATTCGGTGTTCTTTAGCTATATCCTGCGGAGCATCTGATGTAGTTCGATACTGTACATATGGGCTTTGTTTACCCCATATGGATTCTGTCCACTCCCGAATAGCAGGGTTGTCTGCTAGACGTATCAACTTTTCTGCAAGTTTTGAATGACCTTGGAGATGAGCAGATACCGCTGCATCTAAATAACGTGCTGCATCTGCAATCTCCGGGATTGGTTCTCTAAAATATAGGCGACCAGTTACTGGTTCTTGAGTTTTTGTTGTTATACTTGGTTCCACTTTTGCCTCCGTTTGAAATATGAGATGCACTAATTGCCCTTGATACCAAGCTATCATATGTGTACGACAGAATAAGTCATACGTTTTATTTTTTGTATTTTCCGCTAAGTACCAATAGCTCCGCCTGCATTCTACACCGGCATGTTCACGACACTCGGTTTCTTTCTCCCGTTCCGCCAGCGCCGACACGAAAAGCCGCCACTCCAGCCTTTTCCGCCTTTTCTGCCTTTTTAGCTTAATGCCTTTGACCTACATGCTATTGACCGGCCCCGCGCGCACGCGTGAACCGATGATCTTCCCAAAATGGACATTTAGACTGTGAACATGAAAAAATTCTTCGTATTTAAAAATAAACCCAGGACTCAACCCCATGCTCTGAAAGCTTCGGCAAGTATAAGGGTCAATTCTCAATTATCCATTAAACGCAAATGATGGTCGCCAAAAAATTGGAATGTGGAGAGTCGACTCTTATCTCAAAGCCACTATCGTTCAGTGCTGGCTGTTTTATTTTAGCACAGCATCTCATTCTCGATCCGTTTCAAAGGCGCGTAAAACCCGGCTTTAACCATTTTTCGTAAAATCGCATTTGCCTCTTTTAACTCAATTGTTCCGATCCTGACCGCCTTGATGAGGATACCTACCGTACCGGTCAACGGCACTCCCAAGCGTGCAGCTTCGTTGCGGGCCATCCGGTCGTCGCAGGCAAACACGTAGCCACGATGGGCTGCCAGCGCAAGGCACGATGACTCCCCGTCGCCGAGCGAAGTCGAAATAAGCGCATAGAGTTGCCGTTCCGCAGACGTGGACAAATCTTCCTGTCTCGGCCACCCGGCGGCAATCGAATGCGAAAGCGGCTCCAGGCCCGAGTGCCCAAGTCGCAGGCCGCGCAGAACTTCAGAAACGACAAAGCCGGTGCAGCAGGCGCTGTCGGGGTAAAGCACCCGCAACAAACCCAGCCGACCGGCCAGCACAAAATTGCTCAATACGTTTGTGTCGAAAATAATGTCAGGCATTGGCGGCGTCCGCCGATATCTCCTCCACACTTTGGGTCATGATCGGAATCCCGCGTTCCCGCAAATATTCCCGTGCCGAGACCGGATCAACACCCAGTGATTCCGATAATTTGCCAAGGCTGATAAAACCTTCACGATAAGCAGCCAGCGCTACCTGATGGCGGCGCTCGATTTTATCCTGAAAAAAGGTGCTGTCAATGGCATCCCGCACGAGTTCACCAAGGGTGCGGTGCATGGAAACGGCCACCTGTTTGAGAGTCACATGTTGCTGCGAAGTTAGCATAACATTGGTACGGATCATATTTTCACCTCAATATGTGTAACATTATGTACTAACTATAATCTCACCACGCACCCGCCGTCAATGCTAAAACTCACAGTGCCTTGGCGTGCGCGGAAACGGGATCACATCGCGGATGTTATCCATCCCGGAGAGATACATGACCAGGCGCTCGAAGCCGAGACCGAAACCCGCATGAGGGCAGCTCCCCCAGCGGCGGCTGTCCAGATACCACCATAGCGGCTCGACAGCAACCCCCGTTTCAGCCATTCGCAGTTCGAGGCGATCCAGCCGCTCCTCGCGCTGGCTGCCGCCGATGATCTCGCCCACCTTGGGGACCAGCAGATCCATGGCGGCAACGGTACGGCCGTCATCGTTCTGCCTCATGTAAAAGGCTTTGATATCTTTGGGGTAATTAAGAATAAAGGTCGGCCCGCCGACTATCTGTTCGGTGATATAGCGTTCATGTTCGGTCTGCAGATCCAGACCCCACTCCACCGGGTATGTGAATGTGGCTCCGGAGCGCTGCAGGCGCCGGATCGCGTCGGAATACTCCATGCGAGTAAAGTCAGCCTCCGCAACGCCCCTGATTCGCTCGATCAGCCCCTTTTCAATATGGTTGTCAAAGAAAGCCATATCATCGGCACACTCTTCCAGAGCGAAGCGGCAGAGATACCTGATAAATTTTTCCGCCAGATCGGCATCGTCGGCCAGGTTCGCGAACGCCATCTCCGGTTCGATCATCCAGAACTCGGAGGCGTGCCGGGCGGTGTTGGAATTTTCTGCCCGGAATGTCGGTCCGAACGTGTAAATATCGCCAAACGCGAGGGCGAACAGTTCCCCTTCCAGCTGGCCGCTGACGGTCAGTCCGGTTTTCTGTCCAAAAAAGTCCTGGCCGAAATCGGGACGCCCAGCCAGGGTAGGAGGATCTGCCGCATCAAGTGTAGTGACGCGGAATAATTCACCGGCGCCTTCACAGTCGCTGGCGGTAATGATTGGGGTATGGACGTAGAGGAAGTTCTGTTCGAAAAAAAAACGATGCACGGCCTGGGCAAGCCGCGATCGCAGGCGAAACACCGCCCCGAAACTGTTAGTGCGGGGCCGCAGGTGAGCAATTGTTCTCAGATATTCAAAGGTGTGACGTTTCTTCTGCAGAGGATAGCTGTCATCGGCTGCACCGATTATTGTTATTGATTTGGCCGCCAGTTCCCATTTTTGACCCGCTGCCGGGGATTCAACCAGAGTACCATCAACAGTAAGAGCGGCTCCGGTTCCGATCCGGCAGATTTCGCTGAAATTCGGCAGTGAGAAATCCGCCACGACCTGGATACCATCCAGGGTTGACCCGTCATTAAGAACAATAAAACAGATCCCCTTTGATGCCCTGACAGACCGCACCCATCCTGAAAAGGCACAAACGGATGTTCCTGTTCCCCCGGCAAGAATCTCCCTGATTCGTGTTCTCATCATAGCGCTCCCACGCAGCTTGTTTGTTTGACCTTGCCGACAGCAATGTGATAGGTTTTTCTGAGCATACGCAAAGCATAATAAGGAGAAATTACCATGATACGACCGGTATGTGCAGCGCTGGCCTTAACCCTGTTCATGTGCGTTTCAGCTGGTGCCGAAACGGCGCCCCAGAGCACCCTTAGCCCCGCCAAAGCCGCAGCGGCAAAAGAATATCCCCAGATTGTGCTGTACTCGGTCGCCTGGTGTCCTCACTGCAAAGAAGCCAAGGAATACCTTACCAAAAACAACATCCCTTTTATTAATCGTGACGTCGAGGTTGATGCCGAGGCGATGGAAGATTTGACCGTAAAGTACAACAGTACCGGAGTCCCGGTGATTGTTTTCGGCAAAGGCAACGATGAGACAATTATGAAAGGATTCACGCCGGAACTGTTTCAGGAAACACTGAAAAAAGCCCGGCTCAAGTAGACGGCAAATGAAGCGCTCGCCGACAGCCTATCAAGCATACATCTTGAAAAGCTGCAGAACAAGCAGCGTAATCCCGGAGCCGATACATGCACCGATGACAACTTCACGCAGAGTATGAATTTTGATCAGAAGTCGCGAGTGACTTACCATCGTTGCAAGCAGCAGTAACAGCACCGAAACAAGCGGATCACGGGTATTAAGCGATACCGCGGTGGCGATCGAAAACGCGACCGCGGAGTGTCCGCTCAGTATTCCGCCTTTAAGAGGGGTGCCGGTGCCGGTAGCACTCTTTACGATCACGACGACGATGACTACGATCAGAATCGATACGACCGTACCCATGTCAGACACTGTGCCAAACATAGCAAGAACCTCCCCGTAGCGCGGCATAACGTATTTTGCCAGAATCAGATACCCCATGATGGCGGCACCGCAAGCGGTAATCAACACGGCTCCGGCGGCCGTATCCTTTGCAGTTTTAGCCAGGGGATGGTAGCCGGGAGAAACAAGATCTACCACCGCTTCTATTGAGGTATTGAGCATCTCGGCGCAGAGCACCGCCAGGATTGACAGCGCAAGCAGCGCAAATTCCAGCGGGCTGACCTTCAGAAACAGGACCGCCAGCAGTACGGCAATCGCCGCAACGAAATGGACGCGCATATGCTTCTCGGCGCGGGCCGCGTGCAGGATTCCTTCAACTGCGCAGTTGGTCGAATCTATAAACCGGTCGGGCTTAACAACCCTTCCTTTTTCAGAATTCTGAATAGCTGCTGCTCCTTCTGCTCCATTTTTTCAGCTTCCGCCTCTCCGCTCCGCTCATGATCGTAGCCGCACAGATGTAATATTCCATGCAACAGCAAAAACGACAGGCGTTCAAAGAATGATAATCCACCCTCCTCGGCCTCTCTGGCTGCGGTATCAGCCGAAATTATAACATCGCCAAGAGCACGCGGATTTATTCCTCCGCATTCCCCCTCCTGTAATGAGAATGAAATAACGTTGGTCGGACGGTCTTTGGCAAGATATTCCCGGTTAATGGTTCTGATCGTGCGGTCTCCAACAATCGAAACGGAGAGCTCAGTCCCTTCAGGACATCCCAAGGCGCTTAAGATTCTCACTGCCACCTTTTTGAGCTGCTGCCCCTTGAAGCGCCGGCGTCTCTGGCGATTGTTCAACAATATCAGCATGCGGCACAACTCCATGTTCAATTTTGGCATCTCTGTCTTCCGTTTTTCTGCTAGTGTCCCCCCCTTTGTGGGCAGGCTCCGGGTAATCAACCCGATGATGAAAAATACCGTTCAGAATGCTGGTAAAACTTCTGGCAATTTCGTGCAGGTTTTTAAGAGTCAGCTCGCATTCATCCAGTTGACCGTCGATAAATATATTATTGATCAGTTTCTGGACTACCCCCTGAATACGATCGGGAGTCGGATTTATGAGGGTCCGGGAGGCCGCTTCAACGCAGTCTGCCAGCATGACGATGCCTGCCTCGCGTGTCTGCGGTTTGGGACCAGGATAGCGGAAATTCTTCTCCTCGACAACTTGCCCAATCGACCCTGCCTGACTATTGGCGCGCTCGTAAAAAAATTTGATCAAAGCGGTACCGTGGTGCTGGCGGATGATATCGACAATCGGCTGTCCCAACCTGTTTTCACGGGCCAGCTCAACCCCTTCCTTGATATGTGAAATCAGGATCAGCGCACTCATGCTGGGCGTAAGTTTGTCATGGCGGTTCTCTTCGCCGGACTGGTTTTCAATAAAGTAGAGCGGCTTGGAGGCCTTGCCGATATCGTGATAGTAGGCTGCAACCCTTGCCAGCAGAGGATTGGCACCGATGGATTCGGCGGCCGCTTCTACAAGATTGCCAACGACGATGCTGTGGTGATAGGTGCCGGGAGCCTTGACCATCAGCTCACGGAGCACCGGAGAGTTCAGGTTTGCCAGCTCCAGCAGCTTGATGTCGGTCGTGTATTGAAAAAGCGTTTCGATAAGCGGAATAAAACTCGATACAAAGCCGGCGCTGATGAATCCGCTGAGCAGTGCAAAGAATGATACGTACAGCGTTTGTGTTGTGAAGATCGTATTATTAAAGGTCTGGAACGACAGTGCAAGAGCCAGGTTGACAACCGAAACCTTGATGCCGGCGGCGTAGATCGTACCGCGACTGGTGCAATGCCGGACACCATGAGCTCCGACAATACTCCCCAACAGAGAATAAATCACTACCAGCATGTTGTTTTCAAACATTATACCGAGCAGCGGCGCAAGAATTGCGCAATAGACCAGCGCGACCTCGGAGTTGATAAAAATCCGGACCATCATCGCTCCGGCCGCGAATGGAAACAGATAAAAGTAACTTGATGCGTCGACTGAAGGGAATACCAGACCTATGTTATGAGTGATCAGGAGGGCTGTCTTGAAGCAGATGAAGCTGATGGTAATCAGCAGTGAGATGATAAGGACATCTTTATTGGTCGGATTAAATTTTCGAATGTTTTTGCAGGCAAACCGGTAGGGAAAATAAAACAGTACGAGGATAAGCGCAAAGGTTCCTAATGCGGTGAAGAGTCGACTGCCGCTGCTATTGTTACCGAAGATCGCCTGAAGTTTGTGGGCCTCTTCAGGAGTTATCCGTTCGCCAACCCGGACGACCATCTCCCCCTTTTGCAGTTTAAATAGCACCGGCCGCACCGTCTCCATGGCGCTGCGGGAACGCACTTCGGATGCCTCGCGATTATAGAACAGGTTGGGAATCAGAATCCTGGCAATCACAGCGGAAATACGGGCATTGTCAACGGCGGCCCCGACCCCCTTGAATCTCCAGCGGGAGACGATCCGGCGCGCCTCACTTATCTCCGTAAAACTGCTGGCTATGTCGCCTCCTCCAATGGGATGGCCATTGTTGTCGGATATTTCAAGTCCGCGACGGGTGTCGGTCTGAAAAACCTTTCCATCCAGGACAATTTTCCGTTGATACAGTTCATCCAGCAACGCTGCCGCGCTGGCCAGAAAATCTCTATCCGACTTGATCCGGGTCAGCGCCATAATTTCGGCTTCACTCAGATCGGTATCCAGCAGAGGGGTCAGCTGAACACGCCACTTGGAAATGTTTTTTTCCGGATTTTCATCATGTCCTGAATGAACAATCGCAAGTGCCTGCTGCATCTTGTCATTAAGGGCACCCGTAACCTGGTCGTTCAGATTATAAACAACCGGAGCGTTGTTGGCGGCATCTTTGCGGCGCTGTTCCGTCAAAGCCTTGTCTTCTACAAGCAGGTCCTGGTTTACCCGGATGTCGGATGTGGCAATTTCGCCGACCTTATAGGAAAGTTTGGAGGTTTGTTGACTGGGGAGTATCGTCAATGTCAGCAGCAAGGCGGTAGAGGCGAGAAGAATAAACCGGTTACGGCGCGCCATTTCGGGGTTGGAAAACCTCCTGATCAGAGAATCAAGCAGCTTCGATCCGAACTGACTCAAATATGAGATTGTATTCTGTTCCTGCTTGCTGCCGGTTTGTTCAGACATAGATAAACACGCCACTGGATGGTTGGATTTCAGCCATTTGCTACAAGTGTGAAATTGTAGTCTGATTACACAAACGTGTCAATAAAACTACGCCGAAACAAGCGGGGAACAGAGAACAGTTCATCCACGGGGATGAATCTGTTGATGCAGCCGTTTAAGCCTCTCTCGGGTGACGTGGGTATAGATCTGGGTGCTCGCCAGATCGGCATGCCCCAGCATAATCTGAACACTGCGCAGATCCGCGCCGTTTTCCAGCAGATGGGTGGCAAAAGAGTGCCGCAGGGTGTGTGGCGAGATGTTTTTCCGGATAGCCGCCGCCTGCGCCCTTTTCTTGATGATATTCCAGAACGCCTGGCGGCTCATTGCCCCCCCCAGACGGGAAAGAAAAAGGTTAGGATTCTGTCGCAGCGGATCGAGCTTGAGTCGAACGGTTTCAAGATAGGCAGCGGTCCGCGCGCGGGCTGACTCACCGATCGGCACCAGGCGTTCCTTGCTCCCCTTTCCGATCGTCATCAGGTAACCGGAATCGAGATTTACTTCGCGCAGCTTGAGATTAACCAGCTCGGACACCCTAAGGCCCGTGGCGTAAAGCAGCTCCAGCATGGCAAGGTCGCGCAGATCCTCCCCCCGCTCCCCCTGACAGGCCGCAAAGAGAGCATCAACTTCCCGGCCATCTAGAAACTGCGGCAGCTTATGCAGCGTTCGCGGCGCTTCTATTATTGTGGCGGGATTGCTGCCGGCGTAGTTTTCAATCATCAGGAATTTGTGGAACATGCGGATCGCTGACAGGCAACGGGCACGACTGCGCGGGCCGATGGCCAGCTTTTGCAGGGCAGCCATGAAGGCGGCAATATCGGCCGGGCCGGCATCCGACGGTTTCTGCCGCCCCGCTTTCTCTAGAAAATCCAGATAGCGGACAAGATCCCGGCTGTAGGCGCTCCGGGTGTTGCTTGAGAGCCCTTTTTCCACGGTGAGGTACGATATGAAGAGGTCGAGGTAGTCGTTCAAGCTGATTCCATGTAGCATTATGCGATTGTTAACAATTTTTCGCGTGGGCCATCGGCGGCCACACGCCCGCCATCCAGCGCAATAATGCGCTGAACCGTTTGAAGCATGATAGCGCTGTGTGTCGTCACGATAAGCACCGCAGAGCTGTCCAGAAGCTTCGGCAGACGTTCAGCCAGCATCCGCTCACTTTCAGGGTCAAGTCCCAGGGTCGGTTCGTCCAGAAGCAGTATCCGGCTGGGCTGGGCAAAGACTCGCGCCAGCGCCACCTTCTGGCGCTGCCCACCGGAGAGATTATGGCCGCGTTCGTCCAGACGCATCCCCAGCGACATCCGCCCGCTATTGAATTCATTTTCAAGACCTGATGCCCAGATAGCTTCGGCGAACCGGTTGCGATCCGTACACCCGGAAATACGCAGATTATCCTCCAGCGTTCCGGCGAATACAGCCGGGTCCTGTGCTTTATATGCCATCCATTGAACACGATCAAAACGCGCAATATCATCCAACGCCAGACCGTCAATCAGAATCTGTCCCGTGTCCGGCCGACAGAGCCCGCCAAGACATTGCAACAGAGTTGATTTACCGGCACCGGGTCGTCCCAGCAAGGCGATCCGCTCACCTGATGCAATTGAAAACGACACGGTCTCAAGTGCCGGCGGACGCCCCTCATAGTGCTTGCCAAGCCCGATAACGGAAATATTTCCCGCAATAACCGGCCGTGGGGTACATTTCCGTTCCACAACCGCTTCAAGACTGTTTTCCATCCTGGCGGCGGCGCGTTTGAAATCCTGCCACTTTCCCGTCACTGCAAACAACGAGGACATCAGTCCCATGGCGCGATTCGCCAGCAGGGTGCAGGCTATGAGCTTGCCGCTGCTTAATAGCTGGGCATGAATCAGGTAGACGCCTGCGGTCAAAATAACTACGGTCGTAACCGTGTATGTGGTTGAGGAAAGCATCCCCATGTGGAGTACCGCCAGCCGTTTTTTCGCATCGGAGCTTGTCGACTGTTCCGCCAGATCACGCCAGCGACGCAAAAAAACTCCTGAACCGGGGGTTGTGCGAACGACATCAAGACACCCCAGTGTTTCGCCCATGAACGACAGTTTATGCGTATTATTGCGCTCCGCTTCTTTGGATAAATTGTTTTGCCTTGCCTGGAGCAGCAGCCCGGCACCTGCATACAGAAGTACGAGAATCATGGCGACAATCATCAACTGCCAGGCGATGATGCCTATAACTGCCAGGTAAAGAATGAGAAACGGGATGTCTGCAATCGACAGCAGATAGCTGGAGGAGACAAAATCACGCGATTGGGTCAGGTCGCGATAATTGGATAAAAAGCGGGGGAAACCGCCTGCCGGAAGATCGACCTGCGCAACCAGTTTTGACCAGAGCGTTTCATCGCCCCGCAATGTCAGTTTCACTCCAATACGTTCCGTAGCCCAATTCCGCACCAGACGCATTCCGGTATCGGTGGCAAGATAGAGCCCCATGCCGAACACCAGAGCCCAGAGCGTCTCGAACAGCCCATTTTGGGCGATTTTGTCATATACCAGCATGGAAAACAGCGGCACCAGAAGTTGGCCGGAGTTTATGAAGAGGCAGGCAATGCCTACTTCTGCCCAGGCGGCGCGCAGTTCCGGCCACAATGCCGCCAATGAAGCAAAACCTCCCGATTTATGTTTGCCCTTCGGCAGGCTCATCACGACAGCTTCGACAGTATTACCGCCGCCAACCATCACCTCTTCAGGCAACGGAACACCATCTTTGGCAAGATACTGCCAGCGCCGCTCCATTCGATGCAGCAACTTGAACCCGTTTTCATTCCGCAGCAAGACAAGATCACCCGAAAAGTCGAGAACATCACGGAGCTGCCCGGCAAAATGCCGCGCGGAAAGGCCAAACCGGTCCAGCCGCACGATTTCGGTTGACCAGTTACCGGAGGCGACAAGACGCTTAAAAGCCTTCTGCAGTTGGGCTGCGGCAGCGCGATCGGTACCACACAGCGCGGTTACCGCTGTCAGCACAGCCTGTTTATCCAGCTTTTTATCAGATTTGTTTGAGGTGGAGGTATGAGAGGTATCGGTCATCAAGTGGGTCTCTTTACTAAATATAAGGTTTGTCAAAGCTGCGTGATGAACCGTTCAGATCATGCGCAGCCGGGAGAAGAGCACGTAGCATTTACGCGATGTGCCAATGGATCTGGGCGATCTGTGCATGTGACGAATTGTAAATAGTATAATCGGTGTGGGTAGCATCAATGACTGCAGGAGTATATGTCTCACCAGACGCGAGAGATATGCTTAGAGTATCGCCGCTATCAGCCTGAACGGTCAGTTGCGATGCAGTACCGTTATTCACCATATGCTGCACATCCTGGCTGGTAATTGTAATAGCCGTCGCAGCATTGTCACCGTGTATATCCAGTGTATCGATGTTGGTAGTAACGCTGGCAAGAGGTGCCAAGGTATAACTGCCGTTATTTACCAAGTCCTGTAGCACCATGGCATTCCCGCCTTCAGGGGTGCTATCTGTGCCGCCGTTAATCAAGACCGGCTGGTTGGCAGGCAAAGAGGACACATAGATGGTATCGCTACCGTCTCCACCGTAAGCTGAATCGTGTCCTTGATGGGCATATATGGTGTCGTTACCACCGGCACCATACATGGTGTCATCTCCCAGACCGCCAGTAAGAATGTTGGCGTTGCTGTCGCCGTACATGGTGTCATTGAAGTCCGAACCGGTCAGGTTCGCGATGCCATTAAATGTGTCATTCTTCGCATCGTTAAAATTGATAGCCCCCCAGTAGGTTGGATCGAGAGTAACATTGACGTACTGGTGAGAGTGGACGAAGCTTACGGTGTCAGAGCCACCGCCGCCATAAAAGGTATCGTATCCTTGACCGCCGATAAGGATATTGTCATTGCTGTCACCGTACAGGGTGTTGTGTCCGTAGGCGGAGCCGGTCAGGTTCTGGATATTACTGTAGCTATCGCCGGTGTTGCTGTGCAGTGGGTCGTGGTCGAGTGAAGCGGTGACGCCTGCGATGGCGTGCTCATAGCTGGCCGTGTTGTTGGTGCCGCCACCGCCATTCAGCGTGTCGTCTCCGCCCATCCCCTCAAGGATATTATTACCGCCAACTCCACCGGTGAGGATGTTGGCGTTACCGTCACCGATCAGGGTGTCATGGCCGACAAAACTCCCCGCCAGGTTTTGTATATTGTGATACGTATCACCTGATGCATCGCCCTGGGTACCCAAGCTGGTGGTCAGTGATGCACTGACGGAAGATAACGAGTTGGCGTAGCTGGCGGTGCTGTTGCCGGAACCGCCATACATGTTATCGATGCCGGCACCGCCAATAAAAATGTCATTGCCGCCCCCACCATAGAGTGTGTCGTTGCCGCCCATTCCTTCCAAGGTGTCATTGCCAGCAGAACCAATGAGGATGCTGGTATGTGTTGCATCAGCTACGAGAAGGCCCGAACCGTAGGTGAATTCGAGCAGTGAGTCAGCGCTATGATTACCGGCCAGGTCGATCTGGTGGGCATAGAAGGTGTAGTGCCCTGCCGCGCTTACGGCGGGGGAGATGGTGCTCCAGTTTGTGCCGTCGCTGCTGTATTCGGCCAGGGCGCCGGTCTCGATGCCGCTCATGTTAAATGGGTGGTTTGGCTGGAAGTTGCCGCCGCTGTCGGTAGCTACCGTCAGGACTGGTGCAAGAGCGACCGTGTCAAGGGTGAAGCTGAACGCGGTTGAGTTGCTGGAGAGGTTGCCGGCCACGTCGGTCTGGTGGACGATGACTGACTTACCGCCATCACCTGCCAGGGTAAAGCTGCTGCCGCTGCCGGTGATCCAGGTCGAACCACCGTCACTGGTGTACTGCCAGCCGGCGCCGCTCTCAAGGCCGGTTACGTTGACCGTGCCGTTGTTGGTGATGTGATCGGAGTTGCTGCTGCCGCTGTCGGTGGCCAGCGCCATGCCCGGCGCTGCGGCGACGGTGTCAAGGGTGAAGGTGAATGGGACGGAGTTGCCGGAGGTATTGCCGGCCACGTCGGTCTGGTGGACTATGACCGATTTGCTGCCGTCGCCGGCCAGGGTGAGGCTGCTGCCGCTGCCGGTGGTCCAGGTCGAACCGTTGTCGGTGCTGTACTGCCAGCTGGCGCCGCTCTCAAGGCCGGTTACGTTGACCGTGCCGTTGTTGGTGATGTGATCGGAGTTGCTGCTGCCGC
>WNGL01005092.1_pt1 | contig 28633 bp, 18 predicted proteins | sample 5400591 | NCBI WGS metagenome assembly WNGL01 (sample SAMN13153377, study PRJNA577476) | soil metagenome | isolation source: 80 cm soil or saprolite under Garry oak tree replicate 1 | place: USA:California | collected 2016-06-15 | reverse complement strand
CGGTGGTTGCTCGCATTTGCCGTTGTCTTTCAACTTGCTTCATCCGGATCTGGACAAGAGCCCAAGACCTCGCCTCAGTCCCCTCCGCCACCAAAATCCTCCACGCAGCAATCATCCGCGCAACCGTCACCAACGCCACAACAGTCACCCGTTCCGCAACGGCCTGCTCCAGCTGCCGAGGAAGACGTTGTTCGCATCAACACGAACCTCGTCCAGGTTGACGCGGTCATAACGGACAAAAGCGGGAAGCTGGTAACCGATCTGCGCCCTGAAGAGGTTCAGATCTTCGAAGACGGCCGGTCGCAGAGAATTACACATTTTTCCTTTATCACGGCCGCGCCGACCGTCCCGGCGCAGCCGGCTAAGTCCGCTAACGCGATTGACAAAAACGCGCCGCCTGCGCCGCCGGTCAGTCTACGCCCCGAAGAAGTTCGTCGCACGATCGCCATCATTGTTGACGATCTCGGGCTGTCGTTTGAAAGTACTTACTTTGTGCGACGCGCCTTGAAAAAGTTTGTCGATGAACAGATGCAGCCGGGTGATCTCGTGGCGATCATTCGCACCAGCGGCGGCATTGGCGCCTTGCAGCAATTCACGTCTGACAAACGAATGCTCTATGCCGCCGTCGAACGCGTGAAGTGGTACGCCGCTGGCCGCGGCGGCACGGGCGCGTTTGCTCCGATTGAAGACAACTCGAACATGAGCGAGGAGGCGCAGGCAGCGAACGAAGATCTCAACCAGTTTCGCGAAGACGTGTTTTCCGTTGGAACGCTCGGCGCCGTTAGTTACGTCGTAAAGGGTCTGCGCGAACTGCCCGGTCGCAAGTCGATTCTCCTGGTCTCCGATGGCTTCAGGATCTACAACCGCGACGATCCCACACGCAGTTACCGAGCCCTGCAAGCCTTACAGCGTCTAATCGATCAGGCCAGCCGCGCTTCTGTGGTCATCTACACGATGAACGCGACCGGATTGCAGACCTTTGGACTAACCGCCGCCGATAACGCTGGTGGTATGACACCCGATCAGCTCGAGCAACAGTTGGCTAGTCGTCGCACGGCCGCCTTTGATTCGCAAGAAGGTCTCAATTATCTGGCCAGACAGACCGGGGGCATTGCAATTCACGATACCAACGATTTGAGCGGTGGCATCCGGCGTGTAATGGAGGATCAGAAGAGCTATTACTTAATTGGCTATCGTCCCGACGAGTCTACCTTCGATCAAAAGACGGGACGCCGCACCTTTCATCACTTAAGCCTCAAGGTGAAACGGCAGGGCAAGTTCAACGTGCGCATGCGCAACGGCTTTTACGGAGTTTCGGACGAAGTCGCCAATCTCGCACCACGCACGGCGCAACAGCAGATGATTGCGGCGCTGATCTCGCCCTTTGGAGCCGCGGGTGTGCACATGCGTCTGACCTCACTGTTCGCCAACGATCCGAAACTTGGTTCATTTATGCGTTCGATGCTTCACGTCAACGCGGGCGATCTCACGTTTACTGACGAGCCGGACGGGTCGCATAAGACAAAGATTAATTTTCTCGCCATCACCTTTGGCGACAATGGAAATCCGATTGAGCAGATCAGTGGCCCAGCCACGCTGACGGTGCGTGCGGACCGGTACCAACGCGTCCTAAAGGACGGCTTTGTCTACTTCATAACTGTTCCGATCAAGAAGCCAGGCGCGTACCAACTCCGCGTTGCCGTGCGCGATCAAGGGTCGGAGCGTATTGGTTCGGCCAGCCAGTTTGTTGAGGTTCCGGACATCAAGAAAAACCGGCTGAGCCTTTCCGGTGTCATCATCAGCGGAATCGAACCCGCAGCACAGAAAAAGCAGGACTCCGGAAATGCCTCGAGTCCGGGGAGCCAGCCGGCTGCCAGTCAGAACGCCGAACGCGATGAACTTGCCACCGCAACCAACACCGCCGCAGTGCGTCAGTTTAGTCGCGGCCAGATAATGCAGTATGGCTGCGTGATTTATAACGCGCACACTGATAAAACTACGGGCCAACCGCAACTACTGGTTCAAACGCGCGTCTTTCGCGGCGGGCAGCCTGTTTTCTCGGGAAAACCGTTACCGTTTAATCTGAATAATCCGCCCGACTTGAAACGTCTCAGCGTTAACGGGGCAATCCAGTTAGGTACAGACATGGCTCTGGGGGAGTATGTTTTCCAGGTGGTCATCACCGATCTACTCGCTGATCAGAAACACCGCGTGGCAACACAATGGATCGATTTTGAAATAGTCAAATAGGTGTCGGGTACCGGGTACCAGGTGTCGGGTGTCGGGTGTTACGCAAAGTAATCCTCGCTCAAGTGCGACCTCATAACAAAGGAGAAGACGAATGAAAAGTTTTCGTGATTTGCGAGTTTGGCAAAGGGCAATGGACTTGGTTGAAAATGTGTATCTAATGACTCAAAAGTTCCCGAGAGAGGAGACGTACGGCTTGTTGAGTCAGATTCGTCGGGCAGTAGTTATCAATACCGTCGAATATAGCGGAAGGGCACACGAGGGAACACATAAAAGAATACCTTCACCACGTCTCCATGGCCTAGGAGTCGTTGGCCGAGTTGGAGACCCAACTGGAAATAGCGGTACGACTGAAGTATCTCTTGCCAAATCAATTGAAGCCAATGCTGGTAGAAGTGAGTTCATTGGGAAAGCAACTGTACGCTCTGCGTAATGCCTTGCAACGGACGTAGCTAAAGCGGAATCAGGATGGCGTGCAGACTGACGGCACCGAATACCCGACACCCGACAGCCGGCACCTGGCACCTGACACCCGGCACCTGACACCCGACACCCGGCACCCGATACCCATTTCCATGCATTCAATCATCGTCGGCACAGCGGGGCATATCGATCACGGCAAAAGTGCGCTCGTGCGCGCGCTAACGGGCAAAGATCCGGATCGTCTACCGGAAGAAAAAAAGCGCGGCATCACGATCGATTTGGGTTTTGCCGATCTTGATTTAGGCGAGGTGCGCATCGGCTTCGTTGATGTTCCCGGCCACGAGCGGTTCGTCAAAAACATGCTGGCTGGAGCGCACGGCATCGACGTCGTGGCGCTGATTATCGCGGCCGATGAAGGAGTGATGCCGCAGACGCGCGAGCATTTTGATATTTGTCGCCTGCTCGACGTGCGCAAAGGATTGATAGTTATCACCAAAACAGATCTGGTCGAGGAAGAGTTGCTGCCGCTGGTGCGCGACGAAGCCGAAGAGTTGGTAAGCGGATCATTTCTCGAGGGCGCGCCCGTCCTGGCTGTCAGCGCGCGCACCGGCAGCGGTTACGATGAACTGCGCGCAGCGTTGCGTCAAGTCGCCTTGGAAGTGCCGGCGCGTTCGTCGGCGATGGTAGCGCGGTTGCCGGTTGACCGTGCGTTCACGATGAAAGGTTTTGGCGCGGTAGTGACGGGCACGCTGGTCGCCGGAGAAATTGGAGAAGCTGACGATCTGGAGTTGTTGCCCGGGGCAACGCGCGTGCGCGCGCGCGGCGTGCAGGTGCACGGGGCCGCGGTTCAGCGCGCCGTAGCCGGGCAGAGGACTGCCGTAAACCTTGGCGGCATCGACGCCGCTTCGATCGAACGTGGCATGGTACTCGCGCCAGTAGGGCGTCTGCGCCCCACGCAGGTCATTGACGTTTACCTTGACGTCCTGCGCAATGCGCCTCGCGCTCTGCGCTCGCGTGCGCGCGTGCGCGTTCATCTCGGCGCGGCGGAAGTTCTGGGACGGCTGCGCGTACTTGACGACGCTGGGGCGATTGAACCGGGCGCAAGCGGCTTTGCGCAGTTGAGACTCGAGTCGCCGATTGTAGCGTTGCCCGATGAGCGCTTCATCATTCGTTCTTACTCGCCTTCGTTGACGATTGCCGGCGGCCGCATTCTGGATCCGTTTGCAAACAAGCATCGAGGAAAAGATCTGGCGCACGTTCGCGAGCTACTGCGGACCTTGATGGAGGCAGATGGCGCAGCTCGTTTCGCGATCTACGTTGGAACCGCTGGAGATCAAGGCCAACGGCTTGCCGACATCGCGGCTCGCACGGGCTGGAATGATGTCTTCTTGTCCGGAGCGGCGACAGAGGCAGAAGAACGTGGCGCTGTGGTTGATGCAGAAGGAGTCTTCATCGCCGCGGAAAACTTTGAGCGCTTGTGCCGCACAGCGCTTGAAGCAGTCACCGCCCATCACCAGCGCGAGCCGCTGACGCGCGGAATGGCGCGCGAAACTCTGCGCGAGCGACACTTTGCCCATGCCGCGCCGGAAATCTTTCGGGCGGCCATTACGCGATTGGAACAAGAGGGCGAACTCGTTGCCGAACGAGAGCTGCTGCGAGCGCGCCAACACAGCCTGGAACTTTCGCCTGGGGAGGCCCAGCTTCGCGATCGGCTCGCGCAGGTCTATGAGAAGGCCGCCCTGGAAGCGCCATCAATGGACGAGGCCATGGAGCGGGCCTCGGTCTCGAGTGCCGATCGAAGCCACGGGCGAAAGATCCTGCAAGTGCTGATCGACAGTGGCGTGCTGGTTCGGGTTCAGGGTGATCTCTTCTTTCATAGAGAATCACTCGAGCGTTTGCGGACACAGCTCTACGCATATGCGGTCAGCCACGAACCAGACCGGACCATCGATGTTGCGGCATTTAAAGATCTGGCGCGCGTCTCGCGCAAATATGCGATCCCGTTGCTGGAATACCTCGACCGCGAGCGGGTGACGATGCGGCAGGGCGACCGGCGAGTGATCCTTGCGAGACGCGAAGGTCCGGAGACACGGTGACACTGAGACACCGGGACGCGGGGACATGTCTCCCCTCTCCGTGTCTCCGCGTCTCCCCATCCCCAGTCCCGCCCATCCGCGCGTCTTATTTTTCCTTGCTTTCCATCGTGGGCTGGCGTTAACATGCAGCCCAGCAAAAAGACTGGAAGAATCGGCTTTTTCCTTAACCTTCATGAGTCAATGAATTGTGCGGAGGTTCAAAATGGGAAGCCTTAAAGACATATTGGCCGTGGTTGTGGGACTAGCGGCGTTAGGTGTTGGCATCTGGCAGTTTTATCTCTTTGTTACCACGCCCGGCACCGAGAGCGGCGCTCATCACATGTGGTACGCGGTCGGGGCTGCCGTCGTGTTTTTCATCTGCGGGCTGATCTATTTTCTTGGCCACGTTAACAAGGAAGAGGAGATCCATATCACGCAGTAGCGCCGTCGGCCGTGCCGCCTCGTAAAGGTGTCGGCTTGCAGTCGGGGGCCGCAGGTTGTGGCTGGCTGTGCCGCGGGCGCGGTGGTTGGCCTTTTCATTTCCCGGAACAACCCACTGACGCCGTTTGTGCCGAAAGCCTGCCTGGCAATTGCGCAAACGGCGCTTTGGTTTGTTATGAGGACAGGAAACTCGAGAGGAGAATTCTTACATGTTTCTTGGATCGATCTTGATGCTCGCGCAGGTTGAGACGACGTTCCATGAGCCCTGGTATTTCGCTCCGGTCATGCTGGGGCTGCTGGTGGTTGGCGTGGTGGCGTGGTTAATCGCGGCGGTGCTTGGTTTTGCGCGGGCTCGGGCCTTCGGCGCTTCCGCCAGATGGTTCTCGTTCGCAGCGGTTTGCCTGATTCTGTTTCACCTGCAATTCATCGTGCTTGGTTTTGGTTTCCTGACGAAAGATAACAGTCTGGTTTTCACTATGCTGACTTTCTTCAATGTCTTCGTTTTGCTTGCCGGTATCTGCGCGGTTATGGGTTTCATCCGACTGACTAGTCCGCGGTAGGGAATCCACCCTAGAGAAAAGACTGGCTTGGCACGCCAACATCAGAGACGAACACTTACTACGTGTCCAGACTGGAGTGTTGGCAGCAGTGTCAACACCTGCGGCATCAGAAGCAGTGTGTCATGCAACTGGGTACTATCGGCGTGGAGGACAGGAACGGCAATGTTGAATTTGGAAGCCTCTTGCTGAAAGCTGAGGTTACGATCACCCGTAAGAAAGACATCAAATTCCAGTTCCGCCTTTTCCAGCAACGCGCCATTCGTCAATCCGCCCCAACCCATCTTTTGCGCTGAGACACAATAGTGACCGGTCAGCGCACGGCCCAGCCGCCAGTCGAGACATTCGTCAATCAAGACCCGCATTTACGAGAGGATTCAGACGGTTTCGAGCATCTTGAGCTTCCCCGCTTCGATGACCGCGATCACCTGTTCACGTTTGACGGTGGGAAAGGCTTCAAGGAAATCTTCGACGGACTCACCGCCTTCGAGAGAGTCAATCAGGTTCTGTAAGGGAACGCGCGTGCCAACGAAGACGGGCGTGCCGCCCATGATTTCAGGGTTCGAGTGAATGATTCCTTTAAGTTCTGGTTCTTCCATGAGGTTCCAAATATTACCAGAAGGATAGCCTTTGATGAAGGCTTGGCGTTTGACCTTCCGGTTCTGGAATTAGTAGATGCAAGGCTATGGTCCGCATTCGGTGTTGAAGTGCGTCACGGCGGCGCTGAAGCGTTGTTGGTATTCAGCCGAGGTAATGAACGCGCACACCATGCGAATGTAGTTGTTTGGCTGCTCGCCCATCTTGCCCAGCCAAAAATCGTAGCCGTGCATGTCTTCGTCTCGTCTTAGATAGCCGAAGTACTGCATCTGGACAAACGCCGCGTTGTACTCTCTTTGGATGAAGGTTGGGTTTTCAACCAGGCTCTGCAGCACTGAAGCGCGGCTGGCGCCCTGATCCAGCGAGGCAATGGCTGCCTGGCGCTCCGTAGTGAAAGGTGTGAGTCCGGCCGCATCAAACAGCCGGTTGACAAAATCCGAGCTGTTCAGTAAGTCAGGGTAAGCCTGCTTGAACTGGTCTCTCTGCGCGAAAGAGTTAGCGAGCTCCGTTTTGCTGGCTTCCAGTTGTTGCCCGCCAATGACTTTGGGCCGGTCGAGCGTGAACTCCGCGTAAGTGGGACGCCGCGCAAACGCAGCCCGGTACAGGCGATAGACGAAGTACCCGCTCTTCTGAAACTCCTTCTCAGCAAAGAACGCCGCCGACGTGCCAATGCGCCGGTTAAGCACGCAGCCCGGATCATTCGCGCACAGAAGGATCTGTCCGGTCCAATAGTCAAACCCGCCGTTGTCAGGCTCGCGTTCGAGAAAATCCAGGTAGTGTTGATGAACAAAGTAGTCTGTCTTATCCGGATTGCCGGGCGTCGCATTCAGCAGCACGACGCTGACCTGGCTGTCGACCACGGCCGCCAAATCGGGCCTGGTGTCCCGGTTGAAATCGGCCACCGCGATTGAGAGAGCGCCGACACTGTCGATGGCGCTGCCTGCGTCTGTGAAGGTGCCATCGCTGTTGCCCAGCAAGACTTGTAGATTACTGCCGCGAAAAATTCCCGCGGAGACAAGATCCTTTCTGCCGTCGCCATTGAAGTCGCCAGAATTGAAATAGGTTGGAGTGTTGCCGAGGTGATAACCAACGGGTGGCTTGAAGCTGCCATCACCATTGCCCAACAGTATCTTGGCGCCGGGATCGTATATTGTTCCAACCGCAACGTCCTGCTTGCCATCGCGGTTAAAATCTCCCACAGCAATTCCGAGTGGACCTGATGGGGCGTTAGAATCGATCGCCGTCTGCAACGTGCCGTTCCCGTTGCCTCGCATGACACTGACGCTTCCTCCGGCTGTGTTGGCGGTCACGAGGTCCGTCTTACCATCGCCGTTGAAGTCGCCGGTTGCCAATCCCTGGGGACCATGACCCACCGGGTAGTTGACGGCGCTCTGAAAAAGATTGCCATTGCTGAGCAGCACGCTGACGGTATCGGAGGTGATGTTAGCTACTGCCAAATCGGTTTGTCCGTCGCGGTTGAGATCACTCGCGACAATCGCGATAGGGTGTTTTCCTACTGCGTAGTTCGCTGCCGGCTGGAAGGTGCCATCGCCGTTTCCAAGCAGTACGCTGGCGCTGTCAGCGTCGGAGTTGGCGGTGGCGAGATCGAGTTTCCCGTCATGATTGAAATCTCCAGCCGCGATGGCCAAAGGAGTCGTGCCTACCGCATAGTTAACCGCACTGAGAAATGTCCCGTCTCCCTTCCCGAGCAGCAGGCTTACGTTGTTGCTGCCCCGATTGGCAACGGCAAGATCCGGTTTGCTGTCGCCATTGAAGTCGCCGGCCACAATAGCCCACGGACCGGCGCCGGCCGTGTAGCTTGTGGCGGTGCCGAACTTGACAGATTGTCCCGCAGCGCGCTGCGCCACACACAGCAAGACCGTCAGCACGAGAGAATGGCAAAGCGCCAGACGAAGACAACGAGTTACGGAAACGGCCTTTGGCAGGAGATGACCAATTGCGCGCGCAAGTCTTACGTTTCTTTTGCACGAGATTACCGACTTAGATCTTTTCATGTTCTGCCTCCCGTCCGAAATCCAGCAGTGTCAAAGGGGGATTAAGGTTGGTACAGAAGGGTCGGAATGCGGCAGCGCGCAGGCTCTTGAGGACCAACCTGTGATTAGTTTCGAGTTAGAACCTCCTACTCGAAAATCAGTCTGGCGATGTCCAGGACAATATGCCAAATCGCAGGTGGTCGTCAATGGTTTCCAGCCCGATTGATCGGGGCTTTCCCGCAGGGTTGTTAGGCCAGCGCTTTGAGCGCTGGTTCAACGCGCCGGAATGATTCATAAGAGCGCGCTTCAGCGTGCTTACAATCTACGGCTTTAGTGTTGGCTAAAGCCCACAATCGGGAAGCCCGTTGAAACGGGCTGATGGGTTTCTGTTGCGAACTTACCCAGCCGTCAAACGACCGGTCTAGCAACCCTTCGGGAAAGCCGCGTGAACGCGGCTCAAGCGGCCATGAAGATGCGGGCAGGATGCCCGCGGTCCCCGGGGTTATTCCTTCTTCAAGTGGCGATCGAAGAAGTCTGCCGAAGCACGGTAGGCGCGCACCCAGTCGGAGAAGTTTAGAAAGTCGTGAATCTCGTCGGGGAAGATCAACTGCTCAAACTCGACGCCTTGATTCCGCAAGGCTTCGACCAGATGGACCGTCTCGCTGAACGGCACGTTGCGGTCGTCGTCGCCGTGGATCAGAAGTACGGGTGAGCGCCAGGTTTTTTTTGAAGACATTGGCGAAGATTCAAACGCCAGACGTCCGGCGTTGGGGTTGGCGGCTGGATCGTACGCCGGGACGAAATTGCGGATGACGATGTTCCAGTCGTGCACGCCGTGCATGTCTACGCCCGCCGCGAAAAGATCGGACGCCCGCGAAAGGCCCATCGCAGTCAAATAGCCGCCGTAAGATCCGCCCCACAATCCGAGTCGCTGTGGATCCACATCCGGCCGGTTGCGCATGTAAATTCCCGCGCCCATCACGTCGTTGAATTCGCTGCCGCCGGTCGCGCCGTAGTTCAACGCCTCGCGAAACTGCATGCCATAGCCGATGCCGCTGCGATAGTTGACCGACAAAACTATGTAACCATGATTTGCGAGAAACTGGTTCATCGCATAAGCGTTGCGGTAGTAATACATGTAGTGCCAGCCGAGCAGCATCTGGCGCCGCGAGCCGCCGTGAAAGAAGATCACGGCCGGGTGACGTTTGCCTGGATCGAGCTTGCGCGGCAGAAACAACTGGCCATGAATCTTCATACCGTCCGCGCCGTTGAAGATCACCTGCTGCGGCTCGACGAGAGAAGATTCAGGAAACTCAGTCGGCACTGTTTCCGGAGCTAAATCTCGAGGAGCGCTCGATCCGAGGACAAGGATTGTCGCACGATCCGGCCGTCGGGCATCTGAACGAAGAAAGGCGATCGTCTTGCCGTCACTGGCAGAGACAGGCGACCACTCAAGTCCGTTGCCACTGGTGATCGCGGCTGCGGGTCGTCCGCCTGCGGTCGGCACCAGCCAGATGTGGCGTCGATCGATGTCACCCTGGTTCGACGAATAGATGATCTCTTTTCCGCTGGCCGAGACGGAAACGTGTTCGACTTCGAATTCGCCGGGGGTTAGAAGCATAGCTTTGCCGGATTCAGACGAAGCCGGGATCGAATAGAGATGCGTCCAGCCGTCTTTCTCCCACGGAAAGATGATTGCGTCGTCCGCGGACCACACCAACTGATCGTCGGCAACAACCTCTCTGAACACGCTGCCCTGACCCTCGTCGGCGTGCCAGACTTCGCGCCCAATTCCGGTTTCCACGTTCGCGACGCGGATTGACCACGGCCGGCCGCTGCGCCGTGGGCCGAACGCAAAGGCCTCGCGAGACGTGGGAACACGAATGAATGCTACCTGCTTGCCGTCGCGCGACCAGATGGGTTCGGCGTCACGATCGACGCTCGGATCGAGATAGCGGATGCTTTTCGTCGCCAGGTCGTAAACACCGACGTAACTATGATCACCGCGGTTGCTAAGAAACGACAGCTTCGATCCGTCCGGCGACCAGTGCAGGGATCCGCTTCGTCCCTTTGTCTGAAATAGCTGTGCTGCCTTTTCACTGCCGTCGGTCTTCACCCACGAAACGTCGCGTTTGAAAATGAAGGCCACGCGATCGCCCTTCGACGAGACGACCGCTGAATGACCTTCGCCCAGCAGCCTCAGTTTGCCTTCGAGCGAAATGATCCAAATTTGTTGCTTTGGCTCTTCAGTCCGGCTGCGCGGATTCGGGTTCTCGCCGAACCCTTCGAGATCACCGCCGCGCGTGTAGATGATTGACTGCCCGTCTGGGGTCCACACGATCTCGCCGATCTCCAGGCCATCGTCTTCCGAGTATGAAGTGATCTGCCTGCCTTTGTAGGCGGGTGGCTCACCGATCCAGATGTTGCGCACGCCTTTCGCATTCAACACCCAGGCGACTCGGCCACCCGCGGGCGCGGCGGACAGATCCGACGGGAAAGGCGCGCTCATGACCTGCTCAAGGGTGAACTGCTTTTCCTGCGCGTTGACAAGGCTGAGATTGTTTGCGGGCGCGCGCCACGACCATGCGCCGAAGAACACAAGGACAAGAAGCAACTTTTTCAAGGCGGACTCCTTTGCGGGTACCAGCTGGGCTCCGGAACGAGCGGACGGATTATACTGCGGAGTCGGCAATGATGCCCGCGATTAACAGTAGACTTGTGTGGGAATAGCGAATTTGCGCTCGGAGACCGGTGTTTGTTGTTCGCGACCATGCCATAGAGCATTAGTAGTGGTTCACTTTGAGGTCTCATTCACACCTGGCTTCAGCCAGGTGACTTGGCGGCCAGCTAAACTTCCTTAGCTGTTTGAACGGCTTCCGACCCAAACCGTTAGAAACGGTTATGGAATTAGAGAGGGGCCCACCTGGCTGAAGGAGTCTGTCGGAAAAAGCAGCCGCATAGCGGCGAAATGTTTATAGCCTGCATCGCACACACAGTTGATTCCATCCGAGCGGAGCGAAATGCTCAGCATTTCGCTCTGCTCGGAGGTGTTCAAGATCGGGGGCGACTGTATCTATAAACATTTTGTGCCTACGGCACTTTTTCCGACAGACTCCTGAAGCCAGGTGATGAATGAGAAAGCGTCTCACTTGAAACTGAGCCAGTAACTAGTCCTCGCGTTCTGGAAGATCGGCCCGATAGTGTGATATGTTCTCGGCTATCGCGAAAGTGTTCGGTCCGTGAAGCGTGCTTGAGTCGGAAGGGCACTCTGGAATTTCCAGGCTCGAGCCAATCACAGTGGGTCCAGTCCGGTGCGCACACACTAGGTTGTTTGTAGTCTCTCCAATTTCGGTCACCTCGTAACCAGAGCATTAGGGATCTAGCTTAAGGATGTTCCCCCATATTGCAGTTCACAATCTATGGTGGCTTGCCGCCGGAGGTGTGGGTGCGGCCGCGCGTTTCGTTCGGCTCCGCACACGCCCGCTGCTGGTCACTCGGTTTGTTGATGAGGATCCGACCCGCGAGCTGCTTCATTTGCAGGAATCGCACGGCTACAACGCCCATTCGCTCGTCAGTATCGCTGTCGGAGCGCGCCTGTGGTCATGTCCGAGGATCCCAGGCGGAATTGCCTACAATGAATTCGGCAAAGTCTGGTTGGTTCCGGGTGACCCGCTCGCGAGTCCCGACAACGTCGCCGAACTGACCAGTCGTTTTGTTGAGGCAGCGCGCGAACAGGGACGCGTTGTGGCCTTCATGCCAAGCACCGAGCGATTTGCGCTGCTGGCTGAGTCGCTCGGATTGCGCGCCGTCAAAGTCGGCGCCGCGCCTTATTTCGATCTGACAACGTGGGGACCGCGTGGCGATCGCGCAAAGAAAGCGCGTGCGGGTGTCAATCAGGCTCGGCGCGCCGGCGTGCGGGTAACGAAGGTAGACAGGGTCGACGAAAGACTGAAGAAAGAGACGGCAGCTCTTTGTCAAAGCTGGCTGAAAACTCGCCGCAGCGCGATGAGATTTGGTTGGCTGTTTGCGGTGGATCTATTTCAGCACTCAGAGCGAAAGAGATTCTTTGCTGCGCGCGACACGACCGGAAACCTGGTCGGGTTTCTCTCCGCCAGTCCGATCCCGGCGCGTGAGGGCTGGTATCTGGAGGATGTTGTGCGTCTGCCGGGCGCGCCGAGCGGAACCGCCGATCTTCTGGTAGTCGAGGCGCTCAACCTGCTCAAGCGTGACGGCGCGAAGCTCGCTACTCTTGGGACATCGCCATTGGCGCGGGACGGCTGTGTCGATCCTGGAGTGCGCAATAACGAACTGGCTGCGAACGGTGTGCGAATTGTAACCAAGTGCTTCGCGGCCTTCTACAACTTCGAAGGGCTGCGACGGTTCAAAGTGAAGTTTGCGCCGAGCTGGTGGGAAAGCGAATACATTCTCTTTTCGCGCGAGGCGACGGCTCCGCCGCGCATCATCACTGCATTCATTCAGGCCATTGTGCCCAGTGGCGCGTCTAATTTGATTGCAAGGCAGGTCGCTCGGGCTTTGCGGACAAAGAGATCGGATGAGGCGACCTACGCGAGAAACAAAGATGGGCAAGCCGTTAGCGCCGTCTCGGGAGTCCACGGCCCATTGATTGCAAGTTCGTCGATTATGAACCAGGAAAAAATCAAACGCGAAATCGAACGACCGGCGGTTGAGTCTGGCATTGAGGCGGCCTCTGCTCGCCACTATCTCGGGCAGTTTGTTTCAGTCAACGGGCAGCGGTTGCACTATGTGAGCAAGGGCTCGGGTCGACCAGTCGTTTTCATTCACGGGAATCCCGGTTCGCATCAGGACTACTCAATGGAAGTGCTCGGGCGGGTGGCCCAGTCTTACCGGGCGTTTGCTTTTGATCGTCCTGGCCATGGCTACAGCGAGAGGCATAACGGCGCAGCAACGACGGTCGAAGTTCAGGCGCGTCTCCTGTGCGAGGCTTGGCATAAACTCTCGATCGAGAAGCCGATGCTCGTTGGTCATTCGTGGGGAGGCGCCGTGGCGCTGGCCGCAGCGCTCAAGTACGAGGACGAACTATCAGGTCTCGTGTTGTTGGCGCCGGCAGCTTATCCCAGCGACAGCAACGAGTGGTGGACCGTCGTGCCGCATATTCCCTGGCTCGGAAATCTGTTAGTGAAGATGTTTGCGCCTTTGATTGGCCGGGGAATCGTAAGAGCGAGTCTCAAAGAAGCCTATCATCCCGAGCCGGTACAAGAAAACTATTTGCGCTCGGCGGCAGTGCTATGGACCCGACCGGAACAGGTTAGGGCCTGTGCGGCTGACGACAGAAGTTTGAACGACAGTCTTAAGGTCCTCAGCGAGCGTTACGCCGAGATTCGGCTGCCGGTCGTGATCGTTGCCGGTGACTCCGACCTGTTGCTCGAGCCAAACAGCCAATCCCGCCGGCTTCATCAAACGATATCCGGATCGGAGCTGGTCGTTTTGCAGCGAACTGGTCACCAGATTCCCCAGACTCGCCCTGAGTCTGTCATTAACGCGATTGAATTGGGCTGGGAGCTTGCGGCGCGCCGCTAGTCTTTGCAGTCTTTCGGAAGTTCAGTGCCCCACAGTCTTGAGACCAGCCGTGGATGCCTGGTCCAAAATATACACATCCGCCGCCGGCACGTTGCCCAGCATAACATTGAAAGCCGGAGCGCTTGATTGGCGCAGTTTTGAAAGCACGGCGTCGTTGCTGAAATAATGCCGCCCGCGCGCGGCAATGACAAAGTCACCCTCGCCCAGTTTCCTTGTCGCGGTCGAATCCGACAGCGACACGCACGCCAAATCAGGACGATTAGCTTGCGACGCATAATAAGCGCGGACGGTTGGCGTCTCGCTGGCCACGCTTGCTCTCGGCCCGGCACGCCGCGCAATCTGGTTCATCACCTGCCGCACTTGGGAGTCATAAAACTCGTCCTGGGTAAAGTAAGCGCCAGCATTCGCCGCGCCGCCGCCGAGCGCGTTCGTGTAGAGACGGAAGTGCGGAACAGCACTCGCCGCTGCCAACACTGAGAGAAGCACCACACCGGAACAGAGTGCCGCCTTCGCGTAAACACGCAAACCGTCGTTACGCAAAAGTGCCGCGCTGCGCCTGGCAATCCACCGAGCAACGTAATAAGCGCCAATGGCCGCGGTGGTGTAGACGGCCGGCAGCACAAACGTCGTGTACCGCGTGAATTTGCTGCCCGAGATCGTGAATTGGAGCCAGAAGAACATCCAGAAGAGCAGGAGGTATCGTCCGTCACCCAGTTTGCGTCGAAAGAGCAGAGGCAGCCCGATGATGAATCCGACGAGAGTGAGCAGCGGCAGCTTCACGGCAAAGAACACGAAATAGAAATACCACGGTATGCCGTGCAGCCATGAATTAACTCCATGCGGATAAAGTCGGCCCATGAATTCATAGCTGTCGCGGCCCACCATCTTGTGTCTGAAAAAGTCGAGAATCTCATGCCAGGTGGCGGGCAGGAGAATCGGGGGGTTGAGCAATACGAACACCAAACCCATCACCATCAAGAAGATCAGGAAGCGCGGACGGCCCAAACGCCAACGCGTCTCAGGGATGGCTTGAAACACCCAGTAATAACCAACGCTGATTGCGAGATATTGCGGGATGTACTTTGACGCGACCATGGCGCCAAAGGCCGCGGCGGTGGCCCAGTAGTAAGGCCTCGGATCGCGGTTGGACTCGCTTTCAGCCACACGTTGTCCGCGCAGCCAGAAGACGTTCGCCAGCAGAAAGAAAAAAAGCAGGAACGTGTCTTCCTTGGCGATGCGATTGAATCCGATGGCGATTGGATCGAACGCCCAGAGCGCCGCCGCCAGCAGCGCGATCTCGACGCCGAAAAGCTCTGAGACGACGAGGTAAATCAAGATCGTTATGAAAGAACCAACGATCACGTTTGGCAGGCGAACTGCTGCCTCGACGGGGATGAACAATTCTGAAGAATGGCCGGCAACCAGAGGGCTGTTGTTCCATCTTTCGGCCGCCACCACACTGGCTGTGATCACGGCCTTCATCAGGAACGGATGCTCGCCGTTGGCGGCAGTGAGCCCATGGGCGCGGTAATCGTTAGCGGCATCCAGCTTGTTCAGTTCATCGTCGGCAAAACCTTCAGCGCTCAAGTTCCTGGCGCGAAAAGCAAAGCCCCCAAGCAGCATGACCGCTAGCGTCGCGATTACCAACGTGAGCGACCAATGCTATGGTTCATACCTTATCAAAAGCTCGGAGGTTACAGTGAAGGAAACCGTTCTGTCAAAGCAACTCCTCTGAGGTACTGGTTCCCTTTGAAATTTCTCATTCACACCTTCTATGAAGCCGGGTCGCGCCAGGGTTGGGTTCGGTTGATTGGTTCACCCTTCTATCCGAGTTTCCACAAGTTCGTTGCGAAACATTTGCTGTGGTCTCAATCAACGGTGCGACGAAGCTCATTCTAGCTTTCGAGGTTTTCCCTCAGGTGTAATGCGAGCTTATCGTCATCTCAATCTTACGAGCCGTAACCTTTCCCCACTCGAGCCTGACGGCAGAAGGTATGCAACGAACGCGATCGTTCCCCTGCCGCTTGGCGTAATGGCGACCCTGGATGCGGATCAAGGTACGGTGGATGTCACGGGATCCAGTTTGAAGTAAGCGGCGGCTTGCAATTCCGGCTGAAATAAGCCAATATTTGCGACGATTTGACCACAGGATCTACTCACGCTCGGCCCTCGAGGCCGCGATAGTAGATATTCTACACCGAAAGTACTGAGCAGGAGCCTTCAAGTTTCCGTGGGTTAACCAGTAGTTGTGACATGATTTTTCAGGATTGATACGTATCGATTCTGACATTGCCTACATTTCGGAGGAGAGAGAAAAACATGGCAGAGATTCAGGAGAACCTGCACACCGGCACCGATGCGCCGCCGTTTCGAATCGACCAAAAGCTACACCAGATTCTTTACAAGTCGGAAACGCGCGCGAAGCTCGTGCCGATGCCGGAGAACGTGCTACCGGAACCGGTCTACCCGATGAAGCCTAATCCAGTGGAGATGACGCAGCGTGAATATCAGAAGATGAACGCCGTCCGGACTTGGAAGACCTGGGGCGCGCCGTATTTCAAGTCGCGCTGGCACAATAAGGAGCTGCGGCCGATCATTCCGTATCTGTTCACCGAGTGGAAGTGCAATCTGGATTGTCACTACTGCTGGTCCTACAACAATGCCGTCAAGGGCATGACCGAAGATGTCGCCAAGCGCTCGATTGACTGGCTGCATTCGATCGGTTCGCGCGTGCTTGCGCTGATGGGCGGCGAGCCGCTGCTGCGGCCGAAGTTCATCCACAAGATTGTTTACTACAGCGCCAAGAAAGACATCTTTGTTTACCTGCCAACCAACGGACGGTTGATGAAACCCGACGTAATTGATCAACTGGGCGACGCAGGTATCGCGACCGTCAATCTGGCAGTAGATTCAGTCAAGGAAAGAAAGTCGTTGCCAAAAGCGTTTGAGCCTATTCGTCCTTACTTCGACTATCTCGTGAAGCGACAGCGCTTCTATGGCTACACCGTGATGTTCAATATCAACATCTGCCATAACAATATGGACGATGTAAAGGAACTGACGGAGATTGCGCACGACAGCGGCATCGCGACTGACTACCACATCAACGAGACGCCGATGACCGAGCAGGATCACTTCAAGCATCTTACGGAGAACCGGACATACTTAACTCCCGAAGACTGGCCGAAGGTTGATGCGTTGCTGGATTACCTCAATGACAAGCGCGTCAATGAGGGCTACAAGATGGTGAATCCCATCCAGCACATGCAGGACATGAAGCAATTAATGCGCGGAAATGTGCCACCCTGGCAATGCCGCGCGGGCCAGAACTCTTTGATCATCCGCACCGACGGCACGCTGGCGCCTTGCTTTCCGATGTATTCGGCGACACATGACTGGGGCGTAGTCGGCGATCACAAGTTCGACGTCAAGCAGCTCGACGAGATGAAGACGGAGTGCACGAAGCATTGCCTGTCAACCTGCAACTACATTCTCGGCTACTGCTATGACACGATGCGCGTAATGACCTGGGCCGCAAAGCAGGCCATGCATGGATTCAAGGGAGCGACGGGAAGCTTCTAATTCGAATCGATCGACTGACAAAATCGAAGGGCGCACCGGAAAGCAGGTGCGCCCAGAACCACTTATGGCTGGATTCTCTGAGGCGGGCAACGCCCGCCTCTAAACGTTCCCGATCCAGCTTCAAACCAGCCGGCCGCCTCGCAGCGTAAACAACGCAACCAGGCCGTTAATCGCAAAACCTATGGTCACGCCCAGGACATAGCGGAGTGTGCTCATCTGACCAGGCAGGCGCAAGAGTGTCACGAATCCCAACGGAATCCAGATCAGCATTGACGTAACCAGACCCGGGCCATAACCCCCGTGGCGGAACGCGGTCACTGTGTGCGTTATTCCATTAGAGAGTACGAGCGCCCCAAGCATTGCCAGCATGAACCGCGGAAACTTGAACTGCTGACTCAGTATGACGCCGGCCACAATAAGGACCACTCCCAAAGACTGAATGGCCAGGAAACGCGTGGGAGACAGGTGGACGCCTCTGAGCCGAAACAGGTAAGCCGAATAGCCCTCACCACCCCAATACTCCTCGGCGATATGAATCAGATATGTGGCGGGAAACAGCCAGAGCCACAACGTTGACGGCGGAAAATATTGAGTTCCATTCGAAGGGTCCATATTGATCGATGATCAGGAATCAGGTTAGTTGAACATTGGTGTTCTGGGTTACCAAACACGTCAGAACCGCGAGCTGTAGCGAGCGGGTCCGTTGTTGATTTGAGAATACCCGCTCGCTTCCGCTCGCGGTTCTGTACCAGGGAGTTGCGTCACTTGGCATTGAACCCATAAAGCTTCACCGCATTCTCGCGCAGCACCATGCGCGCCAGCTCAATGGCACGCGCGCGCGAAATCTCGCCATCGTTCATCATTCCCGTCAGCGCCAACGCCAGAGCCTCACGCGCGGTCGTGTTCGAAAGCCACGCTACTTCTCCCCAATCGACCGCGGGCGTGAAGGCGAAGGCATCGGTCCCGAATAATACTTTATCAGGATATGACTCGAGCCAGTTGCGCAGAATTTCGCTTAGCTCGCGCGGGTAAGTGAAGAAAGTCTGCGCGGAAAAATCAGCGTAGACATTCGGTTTGCTCAGCAGCGAGCCTGTCTGTTTGGTAAACGGATAGCCACCGTGAACGATGACGAAGTTGGTCTTTCTCAGCTTGGGATCATTGAAAGCGGATTCCAGCAGCAAAGGATCGCTGCCGCTTTGTCTGTAATATCCACCGGCGCCGCTGATGCAGTGGATGTGCACCGCCAGCCCCAATCGACCCGCTTCGCGCGCGAGGTAGCGGAAAAGAAAATCCTGCAGCGCCTTGTAGTCAAGGGCCGAGGGCTCGCCGCCTTTGACATAGCGGGAATAAACGACGCGCGCGCGAACCTCATCCGCATTGTCGAAATCGAGCTTGCGCAGATAGGCTGCCTCAAACTTGATCGCTACGGCGCCACTGTTTTTCTGATGCTCGAGCGTCGGAGTAACTACCCTTGCTAGATACTCGTCCAACGTTGCCGGCAGCGTATTGATCTTCAAGTCGGCAAGATAACGTTTCAGCAGACGTTCTTCGCCGGGATAGAAGCCGCGATAGTCCGGATTCGATCTCTTTGCCGCTTCGTTATTGAGCGGAAACATCAGCGCGTCATCAAAAGCGACCCAGCGAAAACGAGGGGCGTTCAGACCACGTCCCATGGCCACGCGATTGCCAAACATCGTCTCGATGTTGAGCTGGTCCAGGATCCATGCCGGATAGCCATCGCCACGTTCGCGCATTATTCGCTGCTTGGTATCCAGCAGCTCGCGAACGTGCGCCTCGCTCATGTCGCTGTGTGTGTAGCCATAGATCGTGCGCCAGGCGCCGATGAATTCCGGATTGTCCAGCTTGAGCCGGACGGGCAGCGGAAACGGCTCAACGGCATCCAGCGGCAGCGCGTCGAATTCGTCGTCGGGCTTGTCGCCCTCGGCGACGTATTTCAGCGGGTGCGCGTGATTGTCGATCGCTTTGATCTTTGAGATTTCGTTAAGGAGTTCCGGATCGGCCTTCGTCTGGCCGTCAGTGTGGCCGGCCAGAAGGGAAACACACAGAAAGATCAGCAGACTTATGAGTTGTCGCATGTTCGCGCCGCTCCGTTGTTGAAACTTCGAGTTGATTATTTTCCGGTCCGGAAGTTGTTATAGCTTTTCCTGCGCCTTCAGCACAAGCACAAGCCAATCGTGCAGGCGGTCAGCCGCCGCGATGCCCGCAGCCGCGGCAGTGATCTTAAGTGGCGGTCCCTTCGGCCATTCATCTTTTCGCGCCCTGGCGCCCCCGATCGCTTGAAAATAGACTTTATCTTTGGTCATCTCCTTTCCTGAGCGAGGAGCGAACACGAAGTAAGTGATCTTTAAGTCTGGAGAATTCATGACGATCGTTCCGCGCTGAAACGAGTCGATCTCAAACTGCATCAATACTACAAACGCATCCGTCTCAGCCTTCGCCCTTTTGATCGCTTGATCGCGATTGAGATCCCCAATCGATGTGGTGGCCACAGCGCCAAACTCGTTCAAGCGATTCACAAAGCTGGCGTAGATGACATCCTCGCTGGGCAGAGTCTTTGAGGTGGACTGTCTGGCAACGACAACTTTGATCTTGTGTGCTGATTCGTCCCTAGGGGCCTTGTTAGTCTCAGGCGCAGACTCGCCGGCGGGTGTCGCCTCAGTCTTTTCGGGTGTCGCCTGTGGCTTTGGCGCGCGTCTTCCCGATTGCGCGTGCGCGACGCCGCCAACAAAAGCCAGCAACACCACCATCGCAAAGTGGCGGCGCAATGTCATGACTCGGTTAGTACTGATTAGAGGCGAAGCCTTCGTCATTTGAATAGCTGCCTTACCAGCCATTGATAAGAACGAAGTCAACCAGCTAATGCAGAGCTTGACCGGGGGTCGGGTCGCCTCTGCAGGCCGAGTTCCAATTAATCGAGCACCGTATCCTGCCGCTCCAGCGAACTTTTGCGTTAGTTTAATCCAACGCTTTTACGGCTTCACGGGCGTAGTAGGTGATTATGATGTCTGCGCCGGCGCGTTTGATGCTTGTCAGTGTTTCCAGCATCACGCGTTTTTCGTCGATCCAGCCTTTCTGTGCCGCGGCCTTGATCAGCGAATATTCGCCGGAAACGTGATAAGCAGCCAGCGGCAGATCGAAACGATCGCGGACCATTTTCAAAATGTCTAGAAAGACCGTCGCCGGTTTGACCATCAGAATATCCGCGCCTTCTTCATAGTCCAGCTCCGCTTCGTGCAGGGCCTCGCGGGCGTTGGCGGCGTCCATCTGGTAAGCACGGCGATCGCCGAATGCCGGTGCGCTATCGGCCGCTTCACGGAACGGACCATAGAAGGCTGAGGCGTACTTTACCGCATACGACATGATTGCCGCGTGTTCCAGACCGGCGCCGTCCAGCGCCTCGCGAATCGCGCCCACCTGGCCGTCCATCATTGCCGACGGAGCAACGATGTCGGCGCCCGCCTGCGCCTGGCTAACTGCGGTCCGCGCCAGCAGGTCGAGCGACTCATCGTTGAGCACCTCGCCATGCTGCACGATCCCCTTTTCGTCATAGGCGCCCGTCGCCGTTTCATCTTTTGTTTCCGGCAGTCCGAACAGAATCACCCCACGCACGCCAGCTTCATAGGCGTTCGCCGCTTCAACTGCGATCTCGTCCACCGACAAGTTGTGCACGCCCGGCATCGATGGGATTTCGCGGCGCACACTCTGCCCAGGGCAGGCGAACAAAGGAAGAATGAAGTCCTCGCGTTCGAGACGCGTCTCGCGTACGAGCGCGCGCAACGACTCTCGCCTTCTCAAACGGCGTGGACGATGGATGAGATGTGACACTTATGAATACCTCGCCAAAGCGAATCTAAACTCAATCTATAACATCCGCCCCATTTTGTTGAAGCTCAGCGCGCAACTGCGTCGCATTTCGATAATGAATAGTAAGAATGCCCAGTGCGCGCGGACATTCTAAATTCGCTTCGCGATCATCGATAAACAAACATTCTTCGGGCTGGCGTTGAGTGATGCGCAGCGCCGCGCGATAGATCCCTTCGTCCGGCTTACGTAAGGATAGAAAACATGAGCTGAAGAACACAGAAAAGTAATTCCGCAAGCCAAAAGTCGCCAGCCGATAAAGGTTCAACTCAAGAATCTCGTTATTGAGCGTGGCCATTTGATACTTTTTCGAATCAGCCAACTCCTTGATTACAGCAATCGTGTCTTCATGCGGTTGTGATTGCGCAAACATGAAAGCCCTGAATTCTTCGCGGGTAAAAGAACGCGGGCAATAGAAGACGGTGCGGTCGAGATATTGTTCGAGCGTCAGACGATCAGTCTCGATCGCATGACTGACATATTCGTGCCGGTGACTTAGTTCTTCCCAGTCCAGGGCGAAATGTTCAGCGGCGAGTTGCCGCGATTTTTGACCCCAGCCGTCGGTGAGTAGTACACCGCCGATATCGCAGAAAATTGTGGTTAGCTTGGGCATAATCTTGACCGCTGCCTCAGTGGCTTCGCGCGAATGCTGGCGAGATGCCTGCGGTCCCGGGCTCACCAGCGATGATACGCGGGATGACCGGGCTCAACGGCGACAAACGTGCCGCTGCACGTCGCCGTAACTTTTCCGTCCGCGACTAACTCGCCTTCGACAATCGCGCGATTGTCTTTCATCTCAACTATACGGGCGACCAGCCGCAATGGACGATCCGTCGGCGTTGGGCGCAGCAGCTTGATGGCGTAATCCGCCGTTACTGTACACGGCGGATGATCCGCAACATCGCGTTTCATCAAATGATACGCCGCAGTCCAGTTGCAATGGCAATCGAGCAGCGTGCCGATGATGCCACCGCTTAACATCCCTGTGAAGGCTTCCTGATAAGTCTGCGGTTGAAATTCCGCTACGACTTCATCGCCATTCGGGAAACTGCGAATATGCAGACCGCGATCATTCGCCGGGCCGCAGCCGAAGCAGGCGTTATTGGGCGCGTAAGTTTCCTGAAGGCTTTTTTCTGTCATGCGTTATCATTCACGCAGAGACGCAAAGGAGCCGAGCCGCAAAGGGCAAAGTTCTTTGCTTAGGCTTCTTGCTTCGCGTCTTTTCCCCTTTTCGCCTTTGCGTGAAATGTATTTCTAACGTGTTGCCGTAGTTCTCCTCACCCGCAATTGCCCGCGCAGTCTGAAGCGTTGGACCTTGCCGGTCGCTGTGTAGGGCAGCTCAGTGACAAACACATACCTTCGCGGTCGCTTGAAACGAGGCAGCGCCGTCTTTGCCAGTTGTCTCATCTCCTCTTCCAGCTTCGAAGCGTCCGAATCCACATCGTCGCGTACGACAAACGCGCATGCGCATGGCAGTCCATCATCGTCGAAATCTTCGACGACAGCGACGCGACCAACGCCATGGCAGCGCAGCAATGCGCCCTCAACCTCCACCGGCGAGACCCACTGCCCGCTCGATTTGAAACAGTCGTCGCTGCGGCCCATGTGGAACCAGTAACCATCTTCGTCGCATCGATAGAGATCGCCGGTCCGCACCCAGCCGTCAACGAACGTGCGCGCCGTTGCTTCTGGCCGCTCCCAATAACCCATCGCCGCGCTCGCGCCTTTTACCCAGAGATTTCCCTCGGCGCCCGCGGGCGTTGGGTTACCGTGCTCGTCGAGCAAGCGCGCTTCATAACCTCCCAGAACTTTGCCGCTGCTGCCGTATCGCACTTGGCCTTCGAGGTTCGACATCCACATATGCAGCATCTCGGTTGAGCCGATGCCGTCGAGCACTTCGATGCCGAAGGCCTTTTGCCACTCTTCTCCAAGATGAGCCGGCAATGCCTCGCCGGCAGAGATGCAGAGGCGGAGGCTGGAACAGTCGACTGTTCTCACCCGTCGATGATGATCCAAGAGCAGATTGTAAACGACAGGCACGCCAAAGAAGATCGTCGGCTTGTACTCTTCCAAGATCCTGCCAATCACCTCAGGTGTTGGCTTCTCGCGACAGAGAATGGTTGTCGCTCCATTCAAGAGCGGGAACGAAAAGCTGTTACCTAGTCCATACGCGAAAGGTAAACGGGAAGAGGAAAAGAGCCGGTCGCCGGGCCTGAGCCGCAGCACTTCTTTGCAGAAAGTGTCGTTGGTGTAAATGACGTTCGCCTGACGGTGGACTGCGCCTTTGGGGTTACCGGTACTGCCGGAGGTGTAGAGAATAAACGAAGGTGTCTCATCGGTCGGTGGGCCGGGAAAGTTTGCGTCCAGGACTGCTCGCGGCGCGTCATCAAGCAACCAGGCGCCAAACTCATCGAACTGATCCAGGCGAACGTCCTGACCGCGATCAACGACCAGTACGTTTCCCAGATGCCGCAGTCGCCCGCTTGCATCTGTCAGCAGTGTGTTGCAGAGATCAGCTTCGACGATTGCCGCGCGCGCAGTGCAGTCGGCCAGAATCTTTTCTTGTTCGTCAGTTCGCAGCCCCATGTTTATCGGCACTGCGATCGCGCCAAGCGATTGAATCGCAACAAACGAAGCTATGAATTCCGGCGAGTCGTGGAGCAGAATTGCGACGCGATCGCCCTGTTCAAGGCCCAATGCGTGGAGCGCTTCCGCGGTGCGAATCGTTTCGGCGCGCAGCTGGTCGTAAGCGATCTCGCGTTGCTCGTAGAGCACGGCTGTCTGCGACTCACGGCCGGCGGCAAAGACGGCGCTGAAGAGTGTTGATGCGGTCATTGTTGCTCAAGAATTATAACGGTTTGCCGCTCGATTGCCACGGCTCGATCATCCGCAGGACCAGAACCGATGCAGCATGCGCCCAGTGGGTGTATATTTCCCCAGGCTCATGCGCAGTATCACGGTTCACCATGGCGATACGAGTGCGGCCCGTCATTTGCTCATCCCGGCTACCGTGCTCGTTGAAAGTAGATTCGTCTTTCGCAAGCGGTTAGAGTGACAGTCGATGGAACCACTGTTCGTATTGGCTTTCCTGGTATTCTTGCTGATCCTGATGACCGTGACCGGTCACGGTATTTGGGTGACGATTCGGTGGTTCATACGGCAACTCGCCGGGAGCTCGAACGATTCTCGCCCACAAGTCACAGAAGTACAGCGCTGTGCAAACTGCGGTTTCCAAGTCCACACCACGGCGGATTTCTGTGGCCAATGCGGTTGCCCGCGATTATCGGGCATTGTCGTCGAACTGTTAAAGGATCTGAGAGCAACCGTCAGGCAGCTCGAACGATTTCATCGCGCTGGTTCCATTGACGACGATACTTATCGCGGGCTGAAAGAAAAGATTGAAGCGGAAAAGGCGAGACTAACTTCTCGACGGGCTCCAGCACCCCTTGTCTCAACGCGGATTGTTACCACCGCTACTACCTCCGAGACATCAAAACCAACACCGCGATCTGCCGGCGAGGTCGTTCCGATTCAGGCACCGCCAGTCATAATCGTTGCACCAGCCGCCACCGACGTCTCGTTTGTAGTCGAAAGCAAAACTCCCACGGCAGTAACAATTGAAGAGCACATTCATCCGCCTGCGGAGCCACCAACACCGCGAAGACCTTTCAGCGAGATGCTCGCCGCGTTTATGGAACAGAGCAATATCCGCTGGGGCGAGATTGTTGGCGGCTTGCTGATCATTGGTTGCTCAACGGCGCTGGTGGTCAGTCTCTGGGCCCAGATCTCGCGCATCCCAGTGTTGAAGTTTTTGATCTTCACGACAGTAACGGCGGCGATGTTCGGCGTCGGACTCTACACGGAGCATCGCTGGAAGTTGCCGACGACCAGTCGCGGCATATTGACGATCGCGACGCTCCTGGTCCCGCTAAACTTTCTCGCGATTGCCGCTGTTTCAGGGAGCACTCTGCCGGCGGGCACGCTCGTAATCGGCAGCGAGTTAATCGCACCCGCGCTGTTTTTGTGTCTGGTGTATTTTGCCGGACGCGTGCTAACGCCAAAGTGGCCGCAGTTGTTGGCTACAGCAGTGCTGGGCTTATCCGTGGGCCAATTACTGATTCGCCATTTCGCCGCTCAAGACAACTCGCCTGAATTGCTTTTGGCCCTCGGAGCCTTTCCCGTTGTTTGCTATGTGGCGGCGGCCGGCTGGATGTTGCGCACGGCACTGGCGGACGCAGAGATAGACGAGAGTGAGACTAACGCAATTTTCATCACGTTAGGAGCGATCACGTTTGCAACCGCGCTGCCGTTCGGCCTGTTGCTTTACAAGACCGGCCCGGTGGGAATGACGATGATGTACCTGGCGCCGCTGGTCACTTTGGCGGGAGTGCCGATGCTGGCAACTGGCACGCTGCTGTGGCAGAGAGTGACGAACAAAGAACTGTCCGCGTCGCGCACCGCGGGCACTAGCCTGGCGATCATCGGTACCGTGATCGTTTTGTCGGGGATGATCCTCGCATGGCCCAATCCCGCGAGTATCGTGCCCGCAGCTTTGTTCAATTTCGCGGTCTTCACCGCGCTTGCGGTCCTGCTTGAAATACCGGTATCCCATTTACTCGCTGCCGGATGTTTCGCGCTTGCTTACCTGGTTTCGTTCCACGTACTGGTCGGTCACATCTATTGGCAGAACCTGCGCGTGATGTCATTACTCGATGTGATGGTAACGGTGAGCAGTGGTCAGGCCCTGGCGCCGCTTTTTGTTCTGTTCATGGGCGCAACCGAATGGCTGACACACAAGCGACGAATGGCCGATAGCCGGTTCTATCTGATTGCCGCGTGTGCGTTGGCAATGTTGAGCCTGTTGCTGGTTACCGTCTACGGTTTCGGACTGTCCGGTGATCCGCATGCGCTCAGGTTGGTTTACGCGCTCTATGCTGTCGGCGCGTTCTGGATCGCCTGGCGCCGGAATCTGCGTGCTTTTGGGTGGGACGGTTCTGTGTTGTTGCTCCTTGCCTTGTTTCAAATGTTTGGTCCGTGGCTGGGCGCAGGCTTTCCCTGGCAGGCAGCGATGCTCTTGCACGCGAGCGTCTGCGCCATTGCCGCGATCGTGTTTTCGCACTACGGCAAGGCTACGAAAGACGCACTCATCAAGCCGTTGAATCAGTCCGCACTGATTACCTCGTTTTTGGCCGTCCTGTGTCTGGTGCAAGCCTGGCGCTGGGAAATGACTGCGATGCAGTCGCAGCGCATTTTATGGCTTGCCGCGATCTGGTTCGTGCTGCTGTGGCTGAATCGCGACCGAACGCTGTTCGCTTCATTTCAGATCGCGCTGACGTGCGGAGTCGTGTTGGCAATCAAAGCGACGCTACAACAGTACGATTGGTACGCGTACCTGCCACACGCGTTTTTGCATCCGACGGCTTTGCAGATTCAAGGCAGTGCTCTGCTCCTGCTGAGTTTGTTGTGGGCCGCGCTGCGATTTGTGGTTAAGCAACAGTCCAACAAACTTCAGTTTGTCGATATTCCCGCGACCACGGACGAAAGCGGACAACATGGCACCCCACCGGAGCTGCCCCGCTGGGGACCCGGCGATGTCCGCGCTCCCGGGGAATGGTCCAGCGCAGCGTGGCAACTCGTCAATACGCGGTTTGCATTCGATCGCTTGGTTTCGTGGGTTGTGCTCGGCGGATTCGTGTTGCTCTCGATTTACGGTGCGCTCTCAGGCGTCAAGCAGGAACTGACCGGACGCGGAAGCGATGCGCCTGTTTGGAACATTGCCGGCTTCCCGCATCAAGAGGCATTCGCTCTCGGCTCGTGGATTGTGTTGGGTTTTCTGGTTATCGCTTTGCTGGCGAACCTGTGGGAACGACGGCGCGCCGTCTATCTTCTCGGTGCGGTCGGTGCCCTGGCAACTATCTGCCCGCTGCTTGCGGGCAGATGGGAGACGCAGATCGCGACCGCTTCGGCGTGGCGTTGGATCGCTTCGCTGTTCCTGGCACTGGCATCGTTGCCGCTTTGGTTCCGCACGCGACTGAGTGCGACAAACTTTAGTTTGTCGCTGTCAGGCGAAGGAGACAATCGCGCGGATAAACGACAAACTGAAGTTTGTCGGACTCTGGCGCGGCAGACACGAGTGCTGTTGCTGGCAACAACGCTGGCGCCGCTGCTGGTCCTTACCGTGTATCCGGCGCTGCGGGCCATCTACTACATGCCCGTGCATGGACCGTCCAGCGGCATCTTCTATTTTCTCGACGAGGACTTCTCTTACGGCATTCCGCTGGTGATCGCGGCACTGACGTTGATTGGTTATGCAGTGCGTGAGCGGCTGGCGACTTACGCGTTCTCAGCCGGTCTGCTTTTCAATCTGATAGCAACAATGGTCTATCTGTTGGCGGTAGCGGCGCTTCATGGCTCGATGAATCGTGTCGTGCTGGCGCACACGATTCAACTGAACGCGATGACTTCGGCTCTGTACGCTCTTGTCTGGCTAGGTATGCGCAAGCGTTGGCTGCGTCGGTTGACTGCGGTCGAGGCGGTCACGGCGGAAAGACTGTTCAAGTTCCAAATCACAATTGCTGCGTTGTTGAACGTGTTGCTATTCGTGCCGATAACCTTGCGCGTGATTGGGCGGCCAGACGTCGTCGGCATCGCGACTATCGAAGCAGGAAGCTTTCGCGGTTGGTTGGCGTTTGTTCTCACGGCGGTCGCCGCCGGTTGGTTCGTGAGGGCCTACGACAAACGATGCCGGGCCGGCGCGCTGTGCGCATTTCTGTTCACTACTGGCTGTCTTCTCGCGTTCACCGTCGCGCGCTGGAGTCCGGAGCCCTGGGCGGGCTTCCACACGCTGATGGCTGCTTCAGCAGCGGCGGCCTGGTTGATTTGTTTGGCGAGGTCATTGCCGGCGCTGGTTGAGCGCCGCGCGCTTGGGCCACTCTCCGATCTGTTTGAGCGAATCGGCAAACCGCAGTTCGCTAAAGACTGGTCGTGGGACACGGCATTGTTCGCGACCGTCGTCGGCGCATTGACAGTCTTTCTGGCGCTGCGCGAATGGATCGGTTATGGCGGCCCGATGCGTTGGTCCATCGGAACATTGCTTGCAATGAGCGCACTGGCGGCGATGCTGAGTTGGCAGACACTTCATCGCGGTTATCTTTACTCGGCCCAGATTCTTTTGAGCCTAACCGTGACCGTCTGGTGGTCAACCCAGATGACAGTGCATCATGGGCTAACAGAATTCATCGAAGCGCACGTTATTGCTTTGTCGCTGCCGAGCATT
>WNGL01005238.1_pt1 | contig 28636 bp, 28 predicted proteins | sample 5400591 | NCBI WGS metagenome assembly WNGL01 (sample SAMN13153377, study PRJNA577476) | soil metagenome | isolation source: 80 cm soil or saprolite under Garry oak tree replicate 1 | place: USA:California | collected 2016-06-15 | reverse complement strand
CCGAGGCGGTGTCGGAGGCAACGGTCGTGATGGTGCTCACCCCCGACGCGGGCCAGGGCAAGCTGTTCCGCGAATCGATCGAGGCCCATCTCCAGGCGAGATCGATGCTCATGTTCGCGCACGGCTTCTCGATCCACTTCGCGCAGATCAAGCCGAACCAGGACATCGACGTCGCCATGATCGCGCCCAAGGGCCCGGGCCACCTGCTGCGCAGCACGTACGTCGCGGGGCAGGGGGTCCCGGCCCTGATCGCCGTGCATCAGGACGCAACCGGTCATGCGTGGCGGCGCGCTCTCGCGTACGCGCGGGCGCTGGGCGCGGGTCGCGCCGGCGTCCTGGAGACGACGTTCAAGGAAGAGACCGAGACCGATCTCTTCGGCGAGCAGGCGGTGCTGTGCGGCGGAGTCGCGTCGCTCGTCAAGACCGGGTTCGAGACGCTGGTCGAAGCCGGCTACCAGCCTGAGCTCGCGTACTTCGAGGTGCTGCACGAGCTGAAGCTCATCGTCGACCTGATGTACCGGGGCGGGCTCGGCTTTATGCGCTACTCGGTTTCCGACACGGCCGAGTTCGGCGACTACGTGTCGGGCCCGCGCGTGATCGACGACCACGTTCGGCAGTCGATGCGCCAGGTCCTGCGCGAGATCCAGGACGGTTCGTTTGCCGAGCGCTGGCTCGACGAGAACTCAAACGGCCGCTCGCAGTTCATGGCCATGAGGCAGAAAGACGCGGAACACCAGATCGAGCAGGTCGGGCGCGAGCTGCGCTCGATGATGACGTGGTTGGAGCCTGTAGAGAAATGAGAGACGCAAATCCGGACCGAGTATTCATCTTCGACACGACGCTGCGGGACGGCGAGCAGTCGCCCGGATTCCACCTCGACGCGAACTCCAAGCTTCGCATCGCGCGCCAGCTAGAGCGGCTGGGTGTCGACGTGATCGAAGCGGGATTCCCGATCTCCTCGCCCGGCGACTTCGAGGCTTGCCGCCGCATCGCTCGCGAGATCCGAGGCACGATGGTCACCGCGCTCGCGAGAGCCGTGAAGGAGGACATCGACGCGGTCTGGGGCGCGATCAAGGACGCGGAGATCCCGCAGATCCACATCGTGCTCTCGGTGTCCGATGTCCACATCGACCGCAAGCTCGGTCTGTCACGCGCCGAGGTGCTGAAGCGAGGCGCCGAGATGGTGGCGTACGCGCGCTCTCTGTGCGAGAACGTCGAGTACTCGCCCGAGGACGCGGGTCGAGCGGACCCGGACTATCTCGTCGAGACGGTCGAGACGATGATCGCCGCGGGCGCGAACGTCATCAACATCCCGGACACGACCGGCTACTGCCTGCCCTACGAATTCGGAGAGCTCGTGCGCCGCGTGATGACGGAGGCGCGGGGAAGCGACAGGGTGCTTTTCTCGGTGCACTGCCACAACGACCTCGGCCTCGCGGTCGCCAATACACTGGCGGCGATCTCGGCCGGGGCACGGCGCGTCGAGTGCACCATCAACGGTATCGGCGAGCGGGCCGGCAACACCTCCCTCGAGGAGATCGTGATGCTGCTCAAGGTCCGGCAGGCGAAGCTGGGCCTGGAGTGCGGAATCGAGACGACCGAGATCACGCGCACGTCGCGGCTGGTCTCGGAGCTGACCGGGACGCCCGTGCAGCCGAACAAGGCGGTGGTGGGCGCCAACGCCTTCGCGCACGCCTCTGGCATCCACCAGGACGGCGTCCTGAAGGACCGCCTGAACTACGAGATCATGAAGCCCGAGGACGTCGGACTCTCCGACTCGCGGATCGTGCTCACCGCACGCTCGGGACGGCACGCCTTCCACCACCGGCTCAGCCGCCTCGACATCTCGCTCGCAGCCGGGAGCGCGGATGCGGCGTGGCAGCGCTTCCTCCAGCTCGCGGACACCAAGAAGGAAGTCACCGACGAGGACCTGCGCAGGATCGCTGCAATGTCGGAGACCAACGGACACGAAGGGAACGGTCACCCGCCGGTGACCGACCAATTGCACGACCACAACCACGTCGCGGACACGCTGCGGCACCTCATCTTCGGTTGAGTTTCTGGGGTGACAGAGGGGCCCCCGCGAAATCGTGCCCAAGGCTCTGATTTCGTGGCGATAAGGGCCGCCTTTCAGGGCGAACCGGGCGCCTACTCCGAGGAGGCGGTGTCGGCGGTTTTCCCCGACGCGCAGGCGGTCGGCTTCGCCACGTTTCGCCTGACGTTCGAGGCGCTCGAGATGGGTGCCGCCGACGCCGCGGTGCTGCCCGTGGAGAACAGCAGCGCCGGCGTCGTGCAGGAGGTGTCCGACCTCCTTTGGGAGCTGGGGGGCCTGCGCGTCGTGCGCGAGTACGTGCATCCAGTGCGCCACTACCTGCTCGGGTGGCCGGGACCGGTCGAGCGCGCGCTCTCGCATCCGCAAGCCCTGGCGCAGTGCGATCGCTACCTCCACTCCCGCCAGATCCGACCGGTCGCCTACCACGACACCGCCGGCGCGGCTCGCGCCGTCGCGGAGCAGCGCCAGCCGGGCACCGCCGCCATCGCCAGCAAGGCCGCCGCGACTCGCTACGGACTCTACGTCCTCGCGGAGTCGATCCAGGACGACAGTGAGAACCGAACGCGATTCGTGGTGGTGGAGAAGGGCGCACCGCTGCGCCCGCGCGAGGGGAGCTCTGGCTGGAAGGGTTCCATCGCGTTCGTGACGGCACACCGCCCCGGCAGCCTCGCCCACGCGCTCGATTGCTTCGCCAGGCGGGGAGTCAACCTCACGCGCCTGGACAGCCGCCCTATGCTCGGCCGGCCCTTCGAGTACCGCTTCTACCTCGACTTCTCGATCAACGGGGATTCGGGGTCGGCAGATGCGGCGGAAGCCGCGCTCAGCGATCTCGAAGAGGCCAGCGCCGAGATCAAGCTTTTCGGCACCTACCCGGCCGCATAAGAAATCCCCCCTCCCTGTTGGGGGTGTTGGGCGGGGAGAGGGGCGGCAAAGGAGAGGTGCAGGCCGCGGCGGGAAGCACTCAGACCGCGACCTGCGCAATTGAAGTTTAACTTAACAACGTTAAGTATGTGCGGGCGTTAATTGAACTCGGCGATCCCAGTTCGTGTAACGGGCATTTCAGGACGGGGATGCAGACTTGCTGACGAATTTCGTATAAAGTGACCTGCCGTGGCCAGCGGGCGCCCTGACGCACCAGTTGCGGCAGATGCCCGGCTCAAGAAACGGCGGCTCCCGGGCGTCAACCTCCGGCCCGGTGCGGTCAAGCAGGCCCGCATGGAATCAGGTCTCAGCCTCGCCCAGCTCGGCAAGGGCCACGTCACGGCGCCTGCGATCTACCTGATCGAAACCGGCCGCACCCGGCCTTCGCTGCCGACCCTCGAGCACATCGCGCGCCGGACCGGCAAGCCCGTCGAGTTCTTCCTTGCCGAACCGACCGGCGCCGCCGACGAGACGCAGGCCAGCTTGATCACTCTCGAGGCCCTCGTCGCGGACGGCCGGCACCAGGAGGCGGTGACTCTGGGACTCTCCCTGCTCGAGCGCGGCTCGTCCGCGTTCCGGTTGGGCAGGATTCGCTACTTCCTCGGTCAGGCCTACCTCGGCTCGTCGCAGCCGGAGCGGGCCGCCGAGCTTCTGGCCGACGCCCGCGCCCACTTCGAGGCCGTCAACGACGGGGTGATGCTCGCCGAGTGCATCGGCGCTCAGGCCACCCTGGCGAACATGACGGAGTCGAAGGACGCGGTCGCGCTGGCCGAGCAGGCGCTTGCCGTGTGCCGGCGCCTCAAGCCGGTTCCCGGACCGACCGAGGCCCGGATCCTGAGCATCCTCGCGGCGGCCCACGTTGCCAACGGCGACTGGGACAGCGCGGTCGCCGCCTACGAGGAGGCGATCGAGGTGGGCGGGTCGGCTTTCGACCTGCGCAGGGTCGCCCGGATGTACAGCGGGTTGGGATCGGCCTACCACGAGCTGGGTGAGGCGGAGACCGCGGCCAGGTACGCGATGCGCTCGGTCGCGGTGCTGGAGGTCCTGCGGGACCGGGTCGCGCTCGCCCGGTCGGAAAACAGCCTGGCGGTGGTCCTGATGGGGCGGGGCGACCTCGATGGCGCGCGTAAGCACCTGGACCGCTCGCTGGAGCTGTGCGATCAGGCTGACCTCGAGTTCGGGCGCGGCCATGTGCTGCTGAGCATGTGCGAGCTCGCGGTTCGCGAGGGCGACATCGACCGCGCCCAGGAGCTGGCGCAGGAGGCCCTGGAGCTGGCCGAGCGGTTGGAGGAGGGGGCCGGCATCGCCGAGTCGCACGTGTGGCTGGGCCGGATCGCCGATCGGCGAGGCCAGCACGACGTGGTCGACCGCGCGTTCGAAGACGCCATCCACGGTTTCGAAGCGCTCGGCATGCGCGAGAGGGTGCTCCAGTGCCACGGCGCCTACGCCGAGATACTGGAGCGCAGGGGCGAGCTTGCCAAGGCCTACGTCCACATGAAGGAAGCACTCCAGGCAAGCCGGCCCGGGCTGCTCAAACGAGAGAAAGAGCAGAAGATCGTCAGCTCGGCCTAGCCGTCCGGCGACCTCGATTCCGCGTGATAACGTAGGTTTTGCCGCATGGCGAAAGCCGTTCGCAACTCCAAACTCTCGCTTACCGCCGAAGCCATCATCGCCGATTACCGGCTCGCCTACAGCAGCCGGCGCGCGAGCGTCATCGGCCGGGCCGAGGTGCTGCGCGGCAACGCGACGTTCGGGATCTTTGGCGACGGCAAAGAGATCGCCAACATCGCGATGGCCAAAGCCTTCCGCCCTGGCGACTGGCGTGCGGGCTACTACCGCGACCAGACGTTCATGTGGGCGACGCGCATGTCCAACGTGCGCGAGTTCTTCTCTCAGCTCTACGGCAACGCCAACGTGGAGGCGGAGCCTGCGTCGGGTGGCCGCCAGATGGGCAATCACTTCGCGACCCGGTTGCTGGACGACGCGGGCGCGTTCCTGCGGTCGGTCGACACCCCCAACTCGAGCGCCGACGTGTCCAACGTCGCCGGTTGGATGCCTCGCCTCGTCGGCCTCGCATACGCGTCGAAGCTGTACCGCGAGAACCCGCAGCTCAAAGACGTCCGCGACGGCTTTTCCGTCGACGGCAACGAGGTCGCCTTCGGGACCATCGGCGATGCGGCGACGAGCGAGGGGCTCTTCTGGGAGGCGATCAACGCGGCGGGCGTCCTCCAGATCCCGATGGTGATGTCGGTGTGGGACGACGGTTACGGCATCTCAGTCCCCATCGCACAGGAGACGACCAAGGCGTCGATCTCGGACGTGCTGCGCGGTTTCATGCCGGACGACCGTCCCGGAATCGACATGTACGTCACGCGCGGCTGGGACTACGCGGCGCTGCTGGAAACCTATTCGACCGCGGTCGACAAGGCGCGGCGCGAGCACAAGCCGGCCCTGATCCACGTCACCGAGATGACCCAGCCGCAGGGTCACTCGACAAGCGGAAGTCATGAGCGCTACAAGTCCAAAGAACGGCTGCGGTTCGAAAGCGAGTTCGACTGCGTCGCACGGATGCGCGACTGGATCATCGAGTTCGGCGTGGCGAGCGAATCGCAGCTCGAGGGCTGGGAGGCGGCGGACAAAGAGGCTGTCGAAGCGGCGCGGGACCTCGCCTGGGAGGCGTTCCAGGCTCCGATCCGCGCCGAGCGAGACAGCGCGGTGGCGATTCTCCGCCGCGTTGACATGCCCGAGGTCGCCGAGATCACCAACGCGCTCGACGAGGCGCACAAGGTGACTCGCTCGCTCGTGATGTCGAGCACCGCTCGCGCCCTGCACCAGCTGCGCGGGATCGAATCACCTGCGCGCGCCGAGCTCGCGAAATTCGTCGAGGAGTACCGCCGCCTCAACGACGAGCGCTACAACTCGTTTCTCTACAGCCAGTCGTCTGAGTCTCCGCTGAAGGTCGAAGCCGTCCCGCCGGTCTATTCGGAAAAGTCGCCGACGGTGGACGGAAGGATGGTCCTGCTGCGAAACTTCGACGCCAACTTTGCCCGCGATCCGCGGATCTTCGTCGTCGGCGAGGACGTCGGGCGGCTCGGCGACGTCAACCTGGTGTTCGAAGGCCTGCAGGCGAAGTACGGGGCGCTGCGCCTGACCGACACGGGGATCCGCGAGGCGACGATCTTGGGCCAGGCCATCGGCGCGGCAATGCGCGGGCTGCGTCCGATCTGCGACATCCAGTATCTCGACTACTTCCTGTACGCGCTGGAGACCGCGGCCGATGACCTCGCCACGCTGCACTGGCGGACGGTCGGCGGCCAGAAAGCGCCGGTCGTCATCCGAACTAAGGGACACCGCCTGGTCGGCATCTGGCACTCGGGCTCGCCGATGTCGGTGTTGCTCAACGCGATGCGCGGCATTTACGTCGCGGTCCCGCGCAACATGACGAAGGCGGCGGGTTTCTACAACACGCTCTTCCGGGGCGACAACCCCGGGATCGTGATCGAGGTGTTGAACGGCTATCGGTTGAAGGAGCGGGTCCCCGACAACGTGGGCTCGTTCACGGTGCCGCTCGGGGTACCCGAGGTGCTGCGCGAGGGCACGGACGCCACGGTCGTCACCTACGGGGCGTGCTGCGGGATCGCGCTGGACGCGGCTGCGACACTCGAAGGACTCGGCGTGTCGTGCGAGGTCATCGACGTGCAGACGCTGAACCCGTTCGACGTCAACCACATGCTCGTGCGGTCGGTCGAGAAGACACGTGCGCTCATCTGCGTCGACGAGGACGTTCCGGGCGGCGCGTCGGCGTTCCTGCTGCAGCAGATCCTCGAGGCGCAGCAGGGCTGGTGGCACCTGGACGCGGCGCCGCGGACGCTCGCGGCTTCGCCGAACCGGCCGGCGTACGGACCGGACGGCGACTACTTCAGCAAGCCGAATCGGGAGAGCATCGTGGAGGCGGTCTACGAGGTCGTGCGCGAGCGTCAGCCCTGGAGGTTTCCGCCGCTCGACGCCTGACCTGCGACTAGCCGCGGGACAGAAGCGCGCCTGTGCCCACGGAAAAGAGAACCACCGCGAAGAAGATGGCAGCGATCACCACCACCCAGCGGGACCAGAAGGTGTCGATCTCCAGATTCTTGGGGTCGTTGGGATCGTAGAGAACGGAGATCGTCTTCCCGATGGGATAGCCCCGGCTCTTTGACGTCTTCGAGGTGGCGGTGACGGTGACGCCGGCAGCGGTGGTGAACCGGATGACCGGGAAGTAGAAGGTCGTTCTTTCCAGATGCTCCGCCGTCAAGCTCTGCACGACGCCCTTCGCTCGCAGGGCCTTGCCGAGGAATCGCCGTTGCGAGCGAATTGCGAGCAGAGCCCATACCACCGCTAACACGCCGAGGGTCAAACAGACCGGCGCGATCAGCGCGTGCGGAGCCTGAAAGCGCACGCGCCTAGGTGAGCTCTCCAGGCAGATACTCCATCACCGCCAGCGCCGGCGCCTCGGCAAGCGCCGCAAGGCCCTCCAGCAGGTAGCCGAACCATCCGGCCGCGGGCGCTGCGGACACCAGCGGAGGGATCATCCGCTTGGGCCCGTGCACCTCGCGCAGCGGCGCGTCCTCTGCCAGCGCCGCCAGGGCGCGCGCCTTGGCCACCCCGGCGTCGAGTCCACCCAGCTCGTCGACCAGCTTGCGTTCCAGGGCCTGCCGGCCGGTCCAGACCTTGCCCTGCGCGTGCGGCTGGAGATCATCCGGCGCCAGCTTTCGAGCCGCCGCGACAATCTCGATGAACACCCGATAGATGCGCTCGATGTCGCCGCGTATGATCCGCCGCTCCTCTTCCGAGAACGGCCGCTCGTCGCTGGTCAGCGCCACGTGCTCGCCAAACGCGATCGTCTCGCGGTTGAACAGCAGCTTCTGCCACAGGCCGCCCGTGACCAGCTTTCCGGACAGGACCCCGATCGATCCCGTCAGGGTGCCGGGCCGTGCGACGATCCACGAGCCCGGCGTCGCCACCCAGTAGCCGCCCGATGCGGCCGTCGCGCCCATCACCACGACGACCGGCTTGCGGGCGGCGACCGACATGAGGGCGGCGCGCATCGCCTCGGACGCCGTCGACGACCCGCCACGCGAGTTGATGAACAGCACCAGCGCCGCGGCTCGCCGGTCGGAAGCGACCTGGCGCGCAAGCTGCACCACGCTGAGGTCTCCCGAACGATCGTCGCCGACCAGCGGCACGTCGATCGGCGGCCTGACCGGCAGCCGGCCGGAGCGCCCATCGATGATGGTCCCTTCGATCCGCATCAACGCGACGTACCTGCCCATACGGAACCTCGGCGGTGAAGTTCGCATCCTCGAGGCGGCTCGCTCCCAGGTTCCGATCACCGCCGCACCGCCGCCTTCGCGGCCGAGATGCGAGGGCAGGTCTTCCTCGGCGAGCACGCGGTCGACCGCGCGGCTTTCCACCGCCACGTCGTCGCCATAAGGCGATCCATCGATCAGCTCACGCGCCCCCGCCTCATCGAGCTGGCGCGCGTCCTCGATCGCCTTGATCAGCTCCTTGTGCTGTGACTCGAGGAGCCACGTGACCTGCTCGCGAAACTCATTCGACATCCTCGACCTCGTCAACGGGTCGGCCGCCGACTTGTACGGCGAAACCTGGACGAAGTCAGCTCCGATGCCGAAACGGGCGAGCCCGTCAGCGAGGAACATGCCGGTGCTCGCAAATCCGAGCGGCTGAATCGAGCCGGTCGGCATCAGCAGGATCTCGTCGCACGCGCAGGCGAGGTAGTAGCTGCCGGTGGTGTAGAACGGCGCCCAGGACACCACGCGCTTGCCCGCCTTGCGCAGCTTGCCCACCAGCTCGCGCAGGTCCTGGAGGGTCGCCATCGGGATCGCGACCGGCCGCAGGTGCAGGACGACCCCCTTGATGCGCGAGTCACGGGCGATCGCGTCGAAGCGGTCGCCGAGCTCCTTCACGCTCAGCCGTCGCCTCCCGGCGAAGCGCTGCCAGAACGGCCGCGGTGGATCGGCGAGCACGGGCATGGAGTCCTCGAGGAGGAACAGGACGAACTCAGGCGGCTTGCCGATCAAGCGTCGGACGCTCGAAACGAGCCACCAGAGGTAGCGGAACGGAAAGAGGATCACCCCTTGCCTCTGAGGCAAAAAGTTTAGGGCTGCCCGCTAAACGACCTTGGAAATCTCCACGTGCTCGTCGAGGTCTTCGCTCAACCGCGACGCGCCGTACTCGCGTCCAACGTGATGGTGATACGGGACGCCGGTGAACAGATGGTGCGACCGCGTCGGGACGTCGACGCCATCCGCCCATTCCCTGCGCTGCAGCGCCATGTATCCCTCTTCCTGTTTCAGCTTCAGGTCGTTGAGCAGCACCGACATGCCGTGGCCGGCCGCGTGCTGGAGGGCGAGCGTGATGAAGATGAACCCGACGCCGAGCAGGCCCAGCTCGTCCCACGTGATGGGGTCCTTCTCGTTGAACCACTTGAACGAGGACGAGTAGTTGAAGGCAAAGCGCGCCTTCGGGAATCGCTTGCGGATCTCGTTGCAGAACGTCTCTGTCGGCCCGCGTTCGGCCGTCGGAAATTCGCACCAGAGGAGGTCGGGCACGCCGCTGTCCAGGTAGCGGAGCCCGCGATCGATCGCCAGCTCCAGGCCTCGCTTGGACTCGGGCGCCTCGCTAGCGGAGACGCCATCGGTGCGGGCGATGATGATGAAGTCCTTGTGGCCGAGGTCATCGGCCGCGCTCCGCATCATTCGGAGCTTGCCGATGAACTCACTCGCCGAGATCAAGGCCTTGCCGGCGATGTGGCCGCACCGCTTCGGCATCACCTGATCCTCGAGGTGCGCGGCGGCGACGCCGGCGTTGAGGTAGAGCTCGACGGTCCGCTGCACGTTGAAGAGGTTTCCGTAGCCGGCATCCATGTCGACCACAACCGGCGGGATCTCGAGGGGGACGGGCGGGCTCTTTTTCTCGGGGTCGCCCATCGCCATGGTGAGCTGAAACTTGCGGAGGGCGCTCACGGTGCGCCGCGCCCCGTCCGCGATCTCAACCGACGAGTAGAGGTCCATGTCCGTGGTGCCGAGGTGGCCGATAGCGAACGAGTACCCGGAGAAGTAGACGGCGTCAAAGCCGTGGTACATGACCAGCTCCGCTCCCATGGGGTCGTACACGCCTGGCGCAAAGACGTATGGCTTCTCCGCGAGCAGCCTCCGCAGCCGCTGGCTCGGGGCTTCGTTGCGCGAGGCCGGCACCCTGTACCCCTCCGGTAGGAGGGGAGTGGAGACGAGGTCCATGTGAAACTCCTTCAGCTACTCGTTGTCGTGGTCGCAGTTGCAGGGCTCGGGGCACTCGCACTCGTGCGCGCTGCCCTCCGGCTCGGGCTGCTGCGATAGGTTTTCCTTATCCATGCCTATGAAACTATCAACGTATCCGATATACGTCCAATCAATTCATTTGATGAGGCGTATCGGGAGAACCGATGTATGAACCGCGCGGTCCCGGGCAGCAGGGCCACGCCCAGGCCGCGTTCCACCATCTTCTTCGCCGCCTCGATCGAGTCGAGCTCCATCAGCCCGCGCAGGCTGACGCCCGCCGAGAGGAACGCGCCGTGGGTGATCTCGTAGTAGCTCGACGTGCGGTCGAACATGATGAGTTTCTGGCCCGCTACCTCGGCCATCGCGACCGACGGTCGCTTCGTGAAGGCATGGTCCGGTGCGCACACCAGGACGAGGTCTTCGGTGTGGAAGGGACGCAGCTCGAGGTCCGCGTGGCGGATCGCCCGTCCGAGGCCGATCTGGACCTCGTCCCGAAGCACCAGCTCGACCACGTCTTCCGAATGGCCGGTCCGCACCGAGACCTCGACGCGGGGATGAGCGGCAACGAATCGCTCCAGCAGCTCTGGCAGGACGTAGGTGCTCACTGCCGGCGCGGCGGCGATCATCAGGTGGCCGGCGGTGGCTGTCATCACCTGCTGAAGCGCGTCGCGCCCGTCGATGAGCGCCCGCAGCGCTCGCTCCGCAAACGGAATCCAGGCTCGGCCCGCGTCAGTCAGCCGCATTCCGTGCGAGGTGCGCAGGAAGAGCGGCGTCCCCAGCTCGCGCTCGAGGCCCTGCACGCGAGCGGTCAGCGTTGGCTGGGTGATGAAGAGCGCTTCTGCGGCCCGGCTGACGCTGCCCCGGCGGGCGACCTCGAGGAAGCCCTCGACCTGCACGAGCTGGATGCCGCTCGCCTTCCCGTTACGGGATTCGTCTATAGCCACGGCCGTAGGCTACAAATTCTATCTATGGCGGCGGAAGATTTCGCTCTTAGTTCCGGCGCTGGAGGAGGACGCCCGCGGCCGCGACCGCCAGGGCCCACACGGGAGCCATGGTGATCACGAACGGCCGGATCGTGTCGCTGGCCGAATGTGAGTCGCGGTCGAAAGCAAGGAAGACGAGGACTGTGCCGTAGATCAGCACGATGAACGCCATCGCGATCAGGCTGAGGGCCTTCCAGTTCATCTCAGCGGAATGGTAGTCCGGCGCCCGGCGTTCCCGTAGACATGGCTCCTCTGTTCGGATTTCACATGCCCAACTACACGTTTCCCGGCGTGCCGGACGACCTGCTTTTCGACCACCTGGTGAAGCAGGTGCGGGCCGCAGAGGCCGCGGGTTTCGACCTCGTCACCGTGATGGACCACTTCTATCAGATCCGCGGCGTCGGTCCGGAGACTGCGCCGATGCTCGAGGCCTACACCACGCTGGGGGCCATCGCCGTCCGGACCACGAGGGTGAAGCTCGGGACGCTGGTCACCGGCGTGACGTATCGCAATCCGGCGCTTCTGGCGAAGATGGTGACGACGCTCGACGTCGTCTCGAAGGGGCGGGCGATCCTGGGCATAGGCGCGGCCTGGAACGAGGACGAGCATGCCGGATATGGATTCGAGTTCCCGCCGATTGGTCGGCGCATGGACCGGCTGGAAGAGGCGGTACAGATCGCCAGGCTCATGTTCACGGAGGAGCGCCCCTCTTTCGAGGGGAGGTTCTTCCGAATCGACCGCTCGCTCAACGTGCCTCGACCGATCCAGAAGGGCGGGCCGAAGATCCTCATCGGCGGCGGCGGCGAGAGGCGCACTCTCCGCATCCTCGCCAAGCACGGAGACATCGGTCACTGGTTCGGCGGGCAGCTCGAGGATTTGAAGCGGAAGAAAGGCGTCTTCGAGCAGCACTGCGCGGACGTCGGTCGCGATCCGTCGGAGGTGACGATCCTGGTTGGGGCGGGCATGGTGCTTGCCCAGAACGACAGGGAGGCGAGGGCGATCATGGACGCACTGCCGCCCGAACGCAGGGCGATGATCCGCGTGATGTCGACGGTGGACGAGGCGGCGGAGTTCCTGCGGCCTTACCTCGACGCTGGGTTCGGCGGGTTCACTCTGAACAACCCAACCCTGCCGACGCCCGAGGCGATCGGCCGGGCGGGCGAGCTGATCAAGATGCTGCGCGGCAGCTCGGTCGCGGCTTAATACTCCTTGTAGACCCGCTCTCCGGCGCGCACCGCGACCTGCATGTGGTTCTCCGGTGGGGCTAGCGGGCATGCCCAGCGCGGGCTATACGCGCACGACGCGTTGTAGGCGAAGTTGAAATCGATTACGACGTCCGATGAGCCGGCCTCCAGCTCGAGCACCAGGCCGTCGGTGTCCTTGGCGGTATCGAACAGGTATCGGCCGCCGCCGTAGGTCTCGCGTCCGGACGTGAGATCGCGGAACGGCACGAACAATCCGCCCGCGTACTGGACCAGGCTGAGGACCGTGAGCGCGCACTGCCTGTCGCCGAGGCTGAACGCGAGCTTTCCTACGCGCCGGTATTTCACCGCGCCATCCTCGCCGCCGGTGTCGATGACCAGCTCGCTGCCATCTCCGGGTTCGAGTCGCGCGGGCACCCGGTACGCGGGGTCAGGGTCGAAGTAACGCAAGCCGTTGAACGACCCTCGCTCCTCGGGCTCGATGGGCGATTGCGGATGGTTCCGAAACAGCTCATCGCGGCCGCGGCGGAATCGAGTCACGGCGTCGGGGGCGGAGATGCGGTACAGGTCGCCGACTCGGCGGCGCCAGTCGGCAAGGTCGAGGTACGCCTGCGCCTCAGCGCCCGTCAACTGTCTGTTCTGTCGGAGTCAGGTGGTAGCCGGCCGCGGGCGGCAGCCCGGACAGCGCCTGGTGCACGTCGTCGTCGGTGGCGTCCGTGACGACGAGCGTGTAGCGGGGCTTCACAACGGGTTTCTTCGGGCGTGTCGCGGCATCACCGCGCTGCACCCGCCAGTGATAGACGCCAACCCCGGCCGCCACCATGATGATCGCGAGGTAGCGGCCGAAGGCGAGGTTGGCCGGGTCGTCCAGCTTCGGATTCGCGGCAAACACCTGCTGCAGAACTGCATTGATCATGCCGACGCCGGAGCCGATCGCCGCCAGCACGCTGCCGAGGAGGGCGGCCCAGACGTAGAGCCGGCGGCTGAGGGACTGACGGTCGGTCGCCCACGGTGAGTGACGCCAGTGCGCCACCCAGACGGCAAGACCGACGACGAGCAGCGTCACGTAGAGGGTGACCGGATTCTTCCAGTCGGTCGCGGGCACTCCGAGGATCGGGGCCTCGATCTGCTCGGCGAGGGTGACGAGAAGTCCGCCGGCGCCGACCGACCAGGCGGCGAGGGAGACGAGCGCCGCGAGGTTGGTGTAGAGGCGCCGGATGCCGGCCTGGCGATCCGCCTCCTGGGTGCCCGCGTCGCGCACGAGACGGCGCTGGAGCAGGAACCAGGCCACGCCGAACACAAGGAGCTGCGAGAGCGGCGCCGCGAGTCCGGCCAGCAGGTTGTCGCCGACCCCGCCTGGATTCGAGATGCCGACCAGCCGAGCGAGCAGGTAGTAGAGGATCTGGCTCGCGCCGACCAGCGCCACCGCGATACAGACTGCGACCGAGAGGAAGCCCTCCAGCGCGCGCAGGGTGGTGTGCCGGTCCTCGGTGATGTGGTGCAGCGCGATAGTCCGGCCGTGGACTCCCCACAGCAGCGTGCCGCCGATCGCCAGGCCGGCGGGACCTGCAAGGGAAACGCCCTGAGCGCTCGCATCGAGGGCGAGCCTGGTCAGCCCGACCTGGAGGACGGTCGCAACCCCGATCAGCATTGCGAAGAGACCGACGATCAGGGCGACGTACATGTACCAGCGGCGCAGCGTGGACGAGGCGCCTTGCTCTCCGGCAGCGGCCCGATCGGTCGAGGCGATGTAGAAATGGAACGCCCAGATCCCGGAGAAGACGATCGCGGCCCAGCCGCTTTGTGACGCTGGAAGCGGGTCAAAGGTGCGGGCGTCGAACACCGGTCCGAGGAGCTGGGTCGCGGTGGACGTGATGGCGACCATCGCCGCGATCGACATCACGAGGCACGCAAAGTAGAGGTAGAGGCGGCGAAGCGCAGCGGCCCGCTCGTACGGATCGCGCATGGCGAAACGGCGCGCCAACCAGAAATGCACGGCCCATACCGGAAGCGCGACGACAGCCATCGCGGTGTAGATCGCAAGCGCGCCGCGGACCGAGTCGGCGGTGACGTCCGTGAATACGAGCTGAAGAATTGTGCCCCCGAGGAGCGCGAGCCCGGCCGCGAGCAGCACGAGCGACGCGGCGCTCACGAGGTACAGGTAGACCCGCCTCAGGATCACGCGCGAAACCGTACTACCATGCGCGAGTGATCTCCCAAGAATTGCTTGAAATCCTGGCTTGCCCGAAATGCCACACAAAGGTGGAGCTGGTGGAGCCGGACAAGCTGCGCTGTCCGTCCTGCCGGCTGCTCTATCCGATCGTCGACGGGATCCCCGTGATGCTCATCGAAGAGGGGAAGCCGGAGGACTCACAAAAGAGTCCTGCTTAAGCGGCGCACTGGTAGCGGCTGGTGTCGCGGGGTGTCGGGTTCGCCTGCGCGTCGCGTATGTCGGAGCTGATCTCGTCATCGGTCAGCGCGTAAGCCTGGTTCGGGTCACTCGCCGACGTCGCGAAAACCATTCCGAGCACGCGCCCCTGCGTGTCGACGAGCGGGCCCCCTGAGTTGCCGGGCCGCACGCTGGCCTGCAGGACGAAGATCTGGCGTGTGACCAGGTTCTCGTTGTAGATGTCGCGACCCTGCGCCTGGACCGAGCCGTCGACGACAGCCGGCACGGTTCTCTCCACGCCCCCGCCGGGATAGCCGATCACCGCCCCTTGCGTGCCGCGCTGGCCGCTGCCGAACGTAACTCCGGTCGCCGTGAAGCCGGGCGCGTAGAGCACCGCCACGTCGCGTTCCGGGTCGAAGAACACCACCGTCGCGTGCATCGACGTGCCGTCCGCCTTCTGGATGTTGTGCGAGGTGGTGCCGGAGACCACGTGGGCGTTCGTCACCACGTAGCCCTTGCCGACGGGGAACGCGCTGCCCGTGACGATGCCGCCGCAGCCGACGCTCGACACCTTCACCACGTTCTGCGCAGTGCGGTTGATGCCGGGGCTGTCGACCGTGGCCGGGATGGGCAGGGCGCCGGGCAGCGTCGGCTCGAGGCCGGCGAAAACCGGCGGGAACTGGACGCCTGCCAGGACCTGCTGGACGCTCGCGAGAAACGGCGGCGGCCTCGGGGCGAACGTGTCGAGGGCGTGCAGAACAGTCGAGCGCTGGATCTGCTGGGCGATCTCCGGGCTAGGACCTCGCGAGAAGCTGAGGCCGAGGAACCAGCACATCACGAGGACGGCGAATGCGGAGAGGGCGGCGCCGGCGACGGAGTCGGTCGAGGTATGGATGCCTGTGCGCAGGATCTTGCGTCGGATCGGCTCGCCAACGGCAAAGCCGATGCTCGAGCCAAGGCTTCCACCGATGACGAGAACGAGCACCGCGCCAAGGGGCCGGGCGCTGGCGTTGTTGATCGCGAGGTAGTCGAGCACGTAGCGCGCCGAAGCCGCGCCCAGCATCACGCCGATGAGGAGGCCGAGGTACTGCGCAAGCGAAAGCCAGAAGCCACGGCGGTAGCCGTTGGCGAGCCCCACGAGGGCCGCGACGACGATCAGGACGTCTATGAGATTGATCAACGAGGGGCTCTACCCGGTAACACCCTACCGGGCCGAAGCGCCCGAACTCCGTGGCTTGGCGATAATTGACGCGTGGTCTACCTCGCCGGTGAATGGGTGCCGGCCTGGCTCTGGATGAGCCTCGCGTTTCTGGTCGCGGTGCTCGGAGTGACCGGCCTGGGCTGGTGGGTGCTTCGCGGGGACGCGCTCAACCGAGCCGCCGAAGAGACCCTGGAGACCGAGGCCCCGCCCGAGCACAACTAGCTCGGGGTCAGCACCGGCTCCTCTTCAACCAGCTCTCCCGACTCGCGCAGGTCACGCAAGGGCATGAAGCTGCGCACCGGTGGCACCCGCTCGAAGTTGTAGGGCGGCGGGGGAGAGGTCGTCGCCCACTCCAGCGTGTTGCCCTGCCACGGGTCGTTGCCGGCGATCTCGCCGTTTCTCCAGCTGTTGACGATGTTGATCAGGAAGATCAGCACCGCCAGCGCGATCAGGAACGACGAAAGGGTGATGATGAGGTTCGTCGTCGCCCACGCCGGGTTGGCGTAGGTGGCGATGCGGCGCGGCATGCCTTCGAGTCCGAGCGTGTGCATGATCAGGAAGGTGCCGTTGAACCCGATGAAGGTCAGCCAGAAGTGCCACTCCCCGAGCCTGCGGTCGAGCAGGCGCCCGGTGATCTTCGGGAACCAGTAGTAGATGCCCGCGAAGATTGCAAAGACGCTTCCGCCGAAGAGCACGTAGTGCAGGTGCGCGACCACGTAGTACGACTGGTGCAGCTGCGTGTCGACCGGCACTGAGGCAAGGTAGACGCCGGTGATGCCGCCGATCAGGAACGTGGCGAGGAAGCCGAAGACGAACTTGATCGGCACGGTGAAGTCGATAGAGCCCCACCACGCGGTGGCGATCCAGTTGAAGAACTTGATGCCGGTCGGCACCGCGATCAGCATCGTCATGAGCATGAAGAAGCCCTCGACGTAGGTGTTGATCCCGACGGTGAACATGTGGTGCGCCCACACGGTCATCGACAGGAACACGATCCCGAACAGGGCCAGGACCATCGACATGTAGCCGAAGATCGGCTTCCGCGCGAAAACGGGGACGATCTCGGAGATCATGCCGAACGCCGGAAGGATCATCACGTAGACCTCGGGATGGCCGAAGAACCAGAAGAGGTGCTGGTAGAGCACCGGCCGTCCTTGCGTGGTGAAGAAGCTGGTGCCGAACTGGCGGTCGAACTCGAGCAGGATCATCGCCGCCGCCAGCGGCGCGCCGACGACGAGAAGCAGGATCGAGGTCGAGATCTGGGCCCACACGAACAGGGGCAGCCGCGAGAACCTCATGCCCGGTGCGCGTAGGGCGACGATGGTCGTGAGGAAGTTGGTCGAGGCCATGATGCCGCTGATCGCCCAGACGATGATGCTCATCGCCCAGAAGTCGACGCCCAGGCTGTGGCCCTGGAATGCCTTCTCGGTCAGCGGCGCGTAGCCGGTCCAGCCCGCGTTGAGTCCGCCGCCGGTGAAAAAGCCGCAGTAGTAAAGGATGATCGAGACCGGTATCAGCCAGAAACCCAGAAGGTTCACTCGCGGGAACGCCATGTCGCGTGCGCCGACCATGATCGGCACCATGTAGTTCGCGATCCCGGTCACGAAGATCGTGACGAAGAAAAAGATCATCGTCACGCCGTGCGCCGAGATGAGCTGGTTATAGGTGTCGTGGTCGACGAGCGAGAGGTTCGGCTGCGCGAGCTGGAGCCGAATGACGAGGGCGAAGATCCCGCCGATCACGAAGCTGAGCATCGCCGTGACCATGTACATGATCCCGATCAGCTTGTGGTCGGTCGTGGTCAGCCACAGGCTGATCGGTTTGAAGAATGTGTCGTCGTAGGCCTTCGGCCGCGGGAGGACTGTGGTAGCCATCCGATTCCTATCCTAAGGCGACGGCGACGGTGAGGCCGTCGCCTTTTTCTGACTTGCCATCCAGGCGTCGTAGTCGGACCTGTCCATCGCCTGGACGATGATCTGCATCGAGTAGTGGCCGGCCCCACACAGCTCGGCGCACTCGCCGCGCCACTTGCCGGGCTTTTCGATCTTCAACCACGAGAAGTTGTCGTAGCCGGGCACCGCGTCGGTCTTGCCCGAGATCGCGGGCACCCACCACGAGTGGATCACGTCGGTGCCGCGGAACTGGAGCTTCACCAGCGTGTTCGTCGGCACCACAAACGGCGTCACCTCGGTGGCGATGCTGCCTTCCTGGTGCACCACCACGCCGTTGCCGTAGTCGTAGTCCCAGCCGAACTGGTGGCCGCTCACGATCACGGTCATGTCCTGGTTGCTGATCGGCTGGAAGTCGCGCTGCAGCTCGATGAAGCTATAGGTGGCGATGGCAAGCACGATGATCAACGGGATGGTCGTCCACACGATCTCGAGTCCCGTGTGGCCGTGGACCTGGGGTGGGACATATCCGGCAGGATGGCGCGATCGCCGATATCGGAGCACCACCCAGAGCAGGGCCGCCTCGTACCCGAGGAAGACGACGAGCGCGACGATCGAGATCCCGATGTAGGTGTTGTAGATGTTCTGGCCGTTCGGGGAGACGGGTTCGGGAAAGATGGGCGACAAGCCGACGTCGCAGGAGCTGATAAGGGGGACGAGGGCGGCTAGTCCGAGCAGTGCCGCGAATTTGGCGGCGCGACGTGCCACGAGGTGGAAGTATATCGGCGGGTGGTTTCGCGCCCGGCCGTGGCCACTTTCGCCGACCCTATAGAATCCAGAAGCGATTGTGGCTGGAGCCAAAAAGCCTCGCTACGTCGATGTGTCCAATCCCAGCCTGTCTGTCGAGTGCCCCAACTGCGGGCTCCGGACACAGCGTTTCCTCGACCACTGCCGCAACTGCGGCTACAAGCTCTGGCCGTCCAGCGAGATGGCTTCGGCGGCGTTCAAGGTATGGCGCGACGCCGACCCGGCGCGAGCCGACGCCTCGCGCTTCGACCTCGAGCTGCCGTCATCGGGAGCTGAAGTCGTCGTCGATTACGCCGCGCGAGCCCACGACCTCGGCATCCACATCTTTCCGAACAGCAACTACCCCTTCATCATCTGCGCCGGCTCGCTGTTCCTGGCCCTCGCGGCGATCCCGTTTCCGAACGGCATCGTCCGGATCGTGCTGGCCGTGATCGGAGGTTTGATCTTTCTGTACGGAGTCGTCGGCTGGGTCCTCGTCGAGGACGTCAAGATGTTCCCGGCCGACAGCCCGCAGGCTCGGGGTGAGGTGCATCACTGATGGCCGTAAGCGCCCTGCCTCGAGAACCGACCCCGCAGTACCCGGTGATCAAGCCCGGGATGATGGGCATGTACATCTTCCTGGCCTCCGAAGTGATGTTCTTCGGCAGCCTGTTCGCCATGTACTTTTACCTCTTTGGCTCCAGCGGCCACTGGCCGCCAGCCCCGCCGGCGAGCCGGCCCGAGTTCTACGTCAACTGGTGGCCTATCCCGTTCGTGAACACCATCGTGCTGCTGTCCAGCGGCGTGACCTGCCACTTCGCGCTCGACGCGCTCGCCCACGACAACCGCCCACGATTCTTCTTGCTCCAGATCGTGACCATCGTCCTCGGCCTCGGATTCGAGTTCGGCCAGCTATACGAGTTCATCCAGGCATTCGGCCGAGGTCTGAACCTCACCGCCAACACCTTCGCCAGCGCCTTTTTCACCATGACCGGATTCCACGGCGCGCACGTGCTGGGTGGATTGGTCCTTCTCACGCTCATCCTGTATCGCGCCTCACGCGGCCAGTTCTCGTCGCGGAATCACGTCGGCCCCGCAGCGGTTACTTTGTACTGGCACTTCGTCGACGTGGTGTGGATTTTCCTGTTCGGAATCCTGTACCTGGGGGTGACGGCGTTCAGATGAGGGCGGTGGCGGTGGGGATTCTCGCGATGGCTCTACTCGCGGGATGCGGCAGTGGCGCGTCACAGCCGGCAGGCTCGACCAAGGTGACGCTCAGCGAATTCAAGTTCGACCCTTCTTCGATCACGGTCGCGCATGGGAAGGTTGTCTTCTGGCTCGTGAACTCGGGCAACGTGGCGCATGACATGGCGATCCGCGACAGCAGCAACAACCGCCTTGCGATCAGCGAGCTGGTCTCGGCGGGCGACTCGATGGAGTTCGACGTGAATGACATCGCGCCCGGCACCTACACCATCTACTGCACCCAGCAAGGCCATGAGGCCTCTGGGATGAAAGGGACGCTGACCGTTACCTAGCCGCGCGCGGGCCTCATTTAGACGGGCTGGGCGATGGTGACGGACTGGGTGATGGTGACGGGCTCGGTCCTGGGGCTACGCTGGCCAGCTCGATCTCGAAGATCAGGGTCGCGTTGGGCGGGATGATCACGGCGCCTGTCGATGGGTTGGTCTGGCCGCTGGTTCCGTAACCGAGCGCCGGTGGAATCGTGAGACACCTCTTCCCTCCGACCTTCATCCCCGGCACGCCTTCGTCCCATCCACCGATCACCTGCCCCGAACCGATCTGGAAGGTGAACGGGGTGCGACCCGACTGACGGCTCGAGTCGAACGGCTGCCCGTTGGTCAACCAGCCCGTGTACTGCATCGTCGCGTTCTGACCCTTTACCGCAACCTCGCCCTTGCCGACCACCAGGTCCCCGACCTTCAGCCCGTCCGGGTACGTGATCGCGGACGCGTTCTTGCAGGTGTTGAAGTCGTCAGCGCCAGGCGAGACGCTCGGCGACGAGGAAGGTCCCGGGCTTTCGTTCGCGATGGGCGGCTTGCCGGCGTAAGGATCGGCGTAGCCGCACGCAGCCGCCGCAAATGCGGTCAGGGCGAAGGCGCTGAGGAGGGTCCTCCTCACGAGGCGGAGACGTCGAGCGAGCGCATCGTGTCGCCGACCTGGATCTTGTCCACGACGTCCATCCCCGACGTGATCTCACCGAAGTGGTTGTACACGCCGTTGGTGGCGAGGAACGGGGCGTCGCCGAGCGTGATGAAGAACTGCGACCCGCTGACGCCCGCGGCGCTGGAGGCCATGCCCACAGTTGCGCGTGGCCATTGCGACGGATTTGACTCGTCCGGCAGCTTGTACCGCGGGCCGCCGGTACCGGTGCCGAGCGGATCGCCGCCCTGGACCACGAACCCGGGAACCACACGGTGAAAGGTGAGCCCGTCGTAGTGGTGGTTCTGCGCGAGGTAGACGAAGTTGTTGACGGTCTGCGGCGCCACCCTGGGGTCGACCAGCGCGATCACGAAATCGCCGCGCGAGGTGCGCACGGTGACCGAGTATTTCTTGGTCGCGTCGATGATGTTCGATGGAGGGCCGGTGAGCTGTTCCATGGCGCGACGCTCCACATTAGAGGAATACCCTTAGGCGGCGTGGAGAGGGAAGACTTTCATCTCGGGGCCACCGTCTACTCGGCCGATGACCGCCACGTGGGCAGCCTCGTGCACGTGCTGGTCGACTCGGATTACGGCCTCAGGTCGCTTGTTGTCAAGGAGACCGGCCTGTTTTCCGGGCACCTTCTGTCGCCGGGATCGTTCTTGATCGCGGACGAATTCATCGTCCCGAAACGCGCGGTCAAGTCGGTGAACCACGACCGCGTGGATCTACGGTTGAGCGCCGACCAGGTCCGGCGTCTCAAGCCGTACATCCAGTTCCGCGAAAAGGGCGGTGAGACCCTCGGCGAGGAGCTCGAGGACGAGGCCGGCGTGCTCGGCCAGGGACCCGAGGTCCCGCACTGGCTCGAGCAGGTGGCTGAGAAGCCCGCGAGCCAGCTCGAGATCGACGGCGGCGAGAATGTGATGCTGGGCCGCACCGGCAGGAAGCTCGGTACGGTCAAGGATGTGCTGTTCGACGGTGATCAGCTGGTCGGGGTGGTGCTGCTGCCGGAGGGACTGCTGAAACACGAGGTCATCCTGCCCCGGCGGTTTCTCGACCGCAGTGACGACGCGGCCCTGTTCGCGCGTATCGACGAGACCGACCTGGAGCACTTGAAACCGTTCTCGCCTCTGCGCTGAGCCAAAAAACCGCTCCGGCAGCCTCCACCTACTAACCCCACCCGCTCGCGGATGCAGCCGATCACCGAGCCGGCTCTCGTGCGCTGGTCGCTAGGAGCACCGCCAGCAGGATCGCCAGGCCCGCGATCACAAGCAAAGACGCCTGCACGCTCGACGTTGCGGCGACCGGCCCCGCGATCAACGGCCCGAGGAAGAAACCGAACGCCACCGAGCTCGCGTTCAGACCGAACACCGTGCTCTGCGCATCGTGTGGCGTCTCGAGCCCGATCATGCTGGCCGTCGCCGGCAGCACGACGCCGCTGAACAGACCGTTCAACGCGACCCCGACCACCACCAGGGCAACCCACGGTGCGATGCCGATCAACCCGACCGCGCAGGCCACCAACCCGGCCGCCGCCGCTGCGGTTCGCACGTAACCCATCCGCCGGGTCACGCGCGTGTAGCCCACCGCGGCCGCGCTGCTGCAGAGGCCCGCCAGGCCGAACCCCAACCCGCTCACGAACGACACGCCCGAAGAGATCATCTCCAGGAGCCGCAGCACGACGAGAAGCTGGGTCGCCGAGTTGCACACGCTGATCAATCCCTGCGATCCAATCAGCACCGCCAGCGCGCGTTTGAGTCCCGGCCGCTGATCGATCACCGCCAGCGTGCCAAGCCGCGCACCCGAGCGCGGCGCCTGCGGGCTCTCGCGCACGACGAGGATGACCGGTAGCAGCGAGAGCAGCAGAGCGATCCCACCGAATAGAAACACCAGTCGCAGCCCCAACAGATCGCCCGCCAACCCACCGACCACCGGCCCGATCGCGCCGCCCAGCGCAACCGCCGAGGTCACAACACCCAGCGCCCACCCAACCCGCGAGCGCGGCGTCTCGGCCGCAACCAGGGACGTCGCCGCGGCCACCGTTCCGCTGGTCGCACCCTGCAGAAACCGCAGGAGCACGAGCTGCAGTGGATTCTGCGCGAAGCAGATCAACCCGACCGTGATCGCTCCGCCGAGCATCGACCGCAGCAGCATCGGCTTGCGCCCGAACCGGTCGCCGAGCACGCCCCAGATCGGGCTCGCCACCGCCATCGACAGTCCCGAGACGCTCGCCGCTGCGGCCGTCCACAGGTCGAGCTCCCGCCCCGCGGGCACGCCGAGGTCCCTGTTGAGAAAGATCGAAAGGAACGGAAACGCAAAGCTAAAGCCGAATATCGCGGCGAACTCGGCGAACCACAGCGCGGCCAGGTTCCGCCGCCAGTTGACGCCGCCCGCGTTGATCGGAGACGTCGTCGACCGCGGGTCAGTCGACAGGGCTACGAGCTCAGGATCTGCACGATTCGGTCGGACGTGATCGGAAGACGGTCGACCACCGCCTCCGGATTCTTTTTCCGCAGCGCGTCCTCCACGGCGGCCGAGATCGCAGCCGGCACTGGAATGGTGCCGCTCTCGCCGGCGCCCTTGAACCCTTCGGGGTTGGCGTCGGTCGGCGTCTCGATGTGCAACAACTCTGGCGCGGCGCCAACCTCGCCCGCGCTCACGATCGAGTAGTCGAGGAAGCTCGGCGTGCGGTAGCCGCCGTCGGGGTCATAGACCGCAGCCTCGAACAGCGCGTAGCCAAGTCCGTGCGCGTAGCCACCGTGCATCTGGCCTTCCACGATCAGCTCGTTGATCGCCTTGCCCGTGTCGTGCGCGATGACGTAGCGGAGCACCTCGACCTGGCCGGTCTCTGGGTCGACCGCGACCACGGCCGCGTGGCATCCACTCGCAAAGGTCAGCGGGCGCTTCGGATCGAACGTCTCCAAAACCTCGAGCCCTGTGTCCGGAATCACGTCTGTGGCCGGGATTCGTTTCGAAGGCGCCCCGCGCACGCCGATCACGCCGTCCTCGAGCACCATGTCCGAGGCGTCGGCCTCCAGGACCTCGCCCGCGCGCTCGAGCAGCTGCTTGCGCAGCGCGGTCGCGGCTTTCGACGCCGCGTTGCCCACCTGGACCGCGCTGCGGCTGCCCGCGGTCAGCAGCGCAAACGGGACGTGAGTCGTGTCGGCAACGGTGACCGAGATCTTCTCGATCGGCCAGCCGAGCCGGTCCGCCGCGACCTGCGCGGCCATCGTCTGATGGCCCTGGCCCTGCGGCGTCGAGCCGACATAAAGATGCGCGCTGCCGTCCTTGTCCACCCGGAGCCTCGCCGGCTCGTGACCGCCAAATGAGGTCGATTCGACGCAGCACGCCACCCCGACGCCGATCAGCCGGCCGTCGCGTGCTCCGTCATGCGCGACGTCGCCCAGCCGCTCCAGTGTCAGCTCGAGCAGCTTCGGATAGTCGCCGCTGTCGTAGACGAGTCCGCGCCGTCCCGCCGGATACCCGGTCGTGAACGGGATCTGGTCCGGCTGGACGAGGTTCCGCCGCCGCAGCTCCGCCGGCGCCACGTCGAGAGCGCGCGCCAGCTGGTCCATCACGCGCTCCATCCCGTAGTTGCCCAGCGGCCGGCCGCCGCCGCGAATGAAACCGCCCGGCACCGCGTTCGTGTAGACGAGCTGCGCCTCGATGCTCATCGCGGGCAGCACGTAGGCGGACAGCATGTGCGACACGATGATGTCGGGCTGGCCCGAGCCGGACGCAGCATAGGCCCCGAGGTCGTGCAGCACCCTTCCGCGCAGGCCGCGCAGCTTGCCGTCGCGGTCGGCGGCGATTTCGAGCTCGATCACCGATCCGTGCCCTTGCGCCGTGGTCGACCCGTCTTCGCTGCGCGAGGCGATCCACTGGGCAGGCCGTTTCAGCCGCCAGGCGGCGAGAGCAACGAGGACCTCTTCCGGAAACGCACTGCCTTTGGCGCCGAATCCGCCGCCGACATCCTCGGCGACCACGCGCACCTTCTCATCGTCGAGTCCCAACGCACCCGCGATCGCCTCGCGCACGCCGAACACGTTCTGCGTCGACGTCCAGACCTTCAACCCGCCAGTGTCCGGGTCCGGAGCTGCCGTCACCGCACGCGGCTCCATCGCTGCTCCCGCCACGCGCGAAGTTGTGAGACGGAGCTGAGCAGTGACGTTGCCAGGACCGAACGCTGACTCGACGTCTCCGTATGCCGTCACATGGGTGCGCGCGACGTTGCCCTTCATGTCCGCGTGCACGGTCGGAGCGCCCGAAGCGGTGGCCGACAGAACGTCACCGACGGCGGGCAGCGGATCCATCTCCGCGATCGTTGCTTCGACGGCATCCTGCGCCTGGTATGCGGTCTCAGCGACGACGACCGCGAACAGTTCGCCGACGTAGTTGACCTCGTCTCGATTCAAGACCGGCCGTCCCCGGGCCTCCACGTCCTGAGGCACCCAGTCGGTGAGTCCGGCCGCGACCTCGGGCAAATCCTCAGCCGTCCACACCGTGAGGACGCCGGGCATCGATTTCGCGACCGACGTGTCGACCGCGAGGATACGCGCGTGGGGAAGGGTCGAGCGGCAGAAGGCGACGTGGACGAGCCCGTCGAGCTTGATGTCCCCTGCGAAACGACCGCGGCCTCTGATCAGTCGCTCGTCTTCGACGCGGCGCATGCGCCGGCCGATGTATGGAGCCACGCTCCTACAATAAGTCGCCCACCCCTCCCTTACCGGAGGGTCCCAAAAGGACGGGGGCGGCTAGCTCAGCTGGAAGAGCGCCAGCTTGACATGCTGGAGGTCGGGGGTTCGAGACCCTCGCCGCCCACCATCGGGCTTTCGACAACGGGCGTGTCGGCATAATTCCAACCCCGGGCGCGCACAGGGCGCATTACTCGGTAAATTCGGCCCGTTCGTCTAGTGGACCAGGACGCCGGCCTTTCAAGCCGGAGATCACGGGTTCGAATCCCTTCGAGGCAGCGCCTGCTATCTAGGCCAGCGAACTCACTTGGACGCGGCCATCACCAAACCCGCTGTATCCCTCAAACAGCCTGCCTAGTTCCTCTGCAACCTCGGGCCTGGGCTCGTAGTCCATGATCTCGCCCTCCCTGATGATCAACCCGGTGAACATGTTCTGGAGCAAGGCCAAGCGGGTCACGTTGTCGCCCGTGTCCCACGCCTGCACCAAACCAGTGATGGGCATCTTCACCGGAACGGGCTGGCCGATCTCCTCTCTTTGTGAGCGAAGGAAAGCCATCTTCTCGGCGAACTCTTCCTCAGTGGCGTAGCCGTTGTCGAACCGCCACTTCAGACGCTCAATCTGGCGCTCTACAGTCGCCACTGCGTCAACGGATCGGTGAGGCTGATCCCTCAGCCCATCCTTGACGGCCTCGGCTACAGCGCGCGCCTTGGACGAGGCCTTCTCCAACCAGACCATGAGCGACCTGCCAAAAGGCAAGAGGTGATCCTCTTTGACCGAGGTTCCGCAGCCGCCAAGGGTGCCTAGCTGGCGGCACCTGTAGTAGACGCCGGACTCCATCGTGGCCGCGTAGAGATGCTGGCCGCAGTCGGCGCAAACCAGCAGTTGACGGAATGCACCATCACGAGGGCGCTCGCTCGTAGGGCGACCAACCCCGAGACCACGAAGCGCATGATCTCGCTGCTCTCACGGCTGCCGGAGCTTGAAGGGCCATGCCTGATCATCGCCGCGACCGGAACAAAAACCGCCCGGGGTCAAGGCCGGGCGGTCAAGGAGGCCGTCGATGTTGGGGACAAACTCCGAGCCGAAGAATGACCAACCGGCCGACTCGCCCACCTACTGGCGCGACCTGATCTAGCAGTGCCGGTGAGCCATAGTTGACAGTGTTAAGTAGGGGGCCTACGATTCTTGACAGCGATAGCGGAGATCTCGGTCTTTACGAATCGGCGAGAGGGATGCTAATGAGGCGCGGTCATCGATGTACATTTCCGATGGTCATCGGCATCCTCCTAGTTGCCTCGGCATGTGGTCGACCTGAGGATGTAGGAGGAGCAACGTCATCAGCTCGGACTGCGATCCCGACGGCATCGACACAAGTCGACACGTCTTCCTGGAAGACTTATTCGCACGCTAAGTGGGGTTACACATTTCGCTATCCATCTCAGTGGTACGAGCTTGGAACTTTAGGGGCGCCCGACACTGAGGAATACCTGTCCAACGAAAAAGTCGGCTCCCCGATTTCCCTTTCACCTACCGGCGTATTCGTTGCGATATCGATCCACAACTCGACTAGCAGTTCCGACTGCTCTCTTCACGGAGTGCCGACGAACCCAACGGCGATTGACCGGACGGAATCGGTCTCAATTGATGGCAATGCGACGAGTCTTTACGCGATCGGTGGCGGAGAGCCGTACCTCCAGTTAAATGCCATGAGAGGCAATTACTGCCACATGTTTTCCTTTGTTTTTAGAACCGTATCTGTTCGCGACTCAACCGAGCCGCTAGTTCAGGCCCTGGTGGCAACGTTTCGATTCGGTTCTCCTACGGCACCTGCACCGTGACCGCACTATCGTTCAAATCAATGGCGCGCGTCCTCATCGCAGCGATGTTGGTTGCCGGGACTGCATCTGCGCTGACAGGGATCCTCCACCCTAAAACAGCGCAGGCGAGTGTAGCGTCACTTGAGCTGCCATGGCCTGCTGGCGTTACCTATAACCCAGCCATTCAGTACGGATGCTCGTACAACTGTCCACCCGGCCACGTAGGTATCGACTACTACGCAATCGATTGGGCCTTAGGGAGTGGAAGCCAAGTAACGGCTGTGCTGGGCGGCGTCATTCACTTCGTGTACGACAGCTGCGGAGGAAATATCGCATGGATCGACCACGGCGGCGGGTTGATCTCCTACTACGCCCATCTAGGCTCGTATGCGGCCGGCTTGCAGAACGGGACTACAGTATCCGGGGGTCAATTGATTGCCTACTCCGACAATTCGGGGTCATGCACAACTGGCGCTCACATGCATTTCTCCATGCACTACGGCGCAACGACTTGGAATACCGGCTACCCGTATCTACCTGAGCCGATGACTGCCCCCTCAGGTGGTACATACTCAGGATATGGTGGTTGTGGCGCGCCGAGCAACCTTCACAGCAGCACCGTAAGTTGCGGACCCGAAACTTCCACAGCCGCGGACTTCTCTGGAACGTGCCCCGACAAGTCCGGCGAACAGTATCTGCAGTTGATGAGCACCACCGTGTCGACTTATTCCGGGAGTCCCTGGTACGAGCAAGTTACCTTCATCCTCGGGCGGCTCGTCGCTTCCGACTTCACTTGGTGCCTTGAAACTACCGTGTCAGCGATCTATACAAACCAACTTTTTCCCTCACCCGTGATGTCTTTTGACGTCAACGTTCGCCTGTCGTGCAATCATTCCATCGTAACCAGCGTCTGGGCAATTGATCACTCGTTCACAAGATCGAACCTTTCTGTGAACAGCGGTTGGCGCGGTGACACCGGCCCCTGTGACACTGCGTGGGGGGCCGACGATGCCGACGGGCAAAATGGCTCGTCGGTCACCGACTCCTACGGCCACGTAATTAACTATTGGGGTCCATACTTCCGAGCTTCCTACGTAACGTACGGGACGTTCTGACAGGGAGCCAGCCCGTCTCTTGATGCGCATCAGGTTACGAGCCGCCAGCACCGGGCGGCCCCGCGGTCTAGGGCAGTCCGAGGGCCTTCTTCGCAGACGCGCTCAG
>WNGL01001494.1_pt1 | contig 28646 bp, 20 predicted proteins | sample 5400591 | NCBI WGS metagenome assembly WNGL01 (sample SAMN13153377, study PRJNA577476) | soil metagenome | isolation source: 80 cm soil or saprolite under Garry oak tree replicate 1 | place: USA:California | collected 2016-06-15 | reverse complement strand
AAATCTAATCTTCGAAAACGACTTCAATCCGCGCGGAAGCCGATGCAGTTCAAAACGCGCACGGCCGTTGTTGGCAAGAGAGCACGTGCGCCGCGTTACGTTTATTACTTCGGCGATGGCCACGCTGACGGCGCAGGCAGCATGAAGCCGTTGCTGGGTGGCAAAGGCGCAAACCTCCACGAGATGACGCGCATAGGCTTGCCGGTCCCTCCGGGATTCACAATCACAACAGAGGTTTGCAGTTACTTTTACGATCACAACCGCACTTATCCGCGTGAACTGGAGTCGCAGGTCGCGGCGGCCCTCGCGAAGGTTGAGCAATCGGTGGGCAAAAAATTCGGCGACAAAGAGCGGCCGTTGCTTGTCTCCGTGCGATCAGGCGCACGCGATTCCATGCCTGGAATGATGGATACGATCCTCAACCTCGGGATGAACGACGAGGTCGTCGGCATCGTTGCGAAAAAAACGAGCAACGCGCGTTTCGCCTGGGATTCGTATCGGCGCTTTCTGCAGATGTACGGCGATGTGGTGATGGGCATTCAGAAACGGCCGGGCGAAGACCATGAGCCTTTCGAGACCGTGATCGAGCACTTGAAGGATGAGCGCTATGGCAAGCACGACTTTCCGGATGTCAGACTGACCGTCGCGGATTTGAAACAACTCGTGCAGCGTTTCAAGGCGCTGATCGAAGAGCGCGCCGGAAAATCGTTCCCCCAAGATCCGAATGAACAGCTCTGGGGCGCAATTGGCGCTGTTTTCGGCTCGTGGATGAACGATCGGGCGATCGTGTATCGGCGGAGGTATGGAATCCCGCACGACTGGGGAACGGCGGTCAATGTGCAGACGATGGTGTTCGGGAACATGGGAGAGACAAGCGCAACGGGGGTTGCATTTACGCGTGATCCAGCGACCGGTGAAAAAGTCTTTTACGGCGAGTATTTGATCAATGCGCAAGGCGAAGACGTCGTCGCAGGCGTGCGCACACCGCATCCGATTGCCGATCTGGCGAGGGAAATGCCCGCGGCGCACAAGGAGCTGATGAAAGTGCGCAGCATCCTTGAGCGTCACTTCAAGGACATGCAAGACCTCGAGTTCACGGTGGAGGAAAATCGCCTTTATATTTTGCAAACGCGAAATGGCAAGCGCACCGGCCACGCTGCGGTACGCATCGCCGTCGACATGGTCGATGAAAAATTAATCACCAAGAAAGATGCAGTGCGGCGTATCCCGGCTGACTCGTTGTCTCATCTTCTGGCGCCGATCTTCGATCGAAAATCAGCAAGAGCAGCAAAAAAAATCGGCAGTGGTTTGGCCGCTGGACCGGGCGCGGCATGCGGGCGCGTCGTATTCAGCGCGGAGGAAGCGGTGATGCGCGCCGAGAAAGGCGAGAAAGTCGTGCTCGCTCGAATTGAAACGTCCCCGGAAGACCTGCGCGGCATGATCGCCGCTGAAGGAATTCTCACTTCGCGGGGCGGCGTTTCTTCGCACGCAGCGCTGGTCGCGCGGCAAATGGGTAAGGTATGCGTGTGCGGCGCGACCGGCATTCAGATCGACTACCAACAGCGCACACTTAGCGCGAACGGCACGACGTTAAACCGCGGCGATTATATTTCGATTGATGGAACTGCCGGTGAAGTGTTCGCCGGTGAAGTCGCTACTGCGCCGTCGGAAATCGTCCAAGTGCTAATCGATCGTTCTCTCGATCCGAAAAAGAGCGTGGTTTACCGCGAATATACAAAGCTCATGAAGTGGACGGATGAATTCCGTACGCTCGGTGTGCGCACGAATGCGGATACACCTGAGCAAGTGACAAATGCTGTCGCATTCGGCGCGGAGGGCATCGGGCTATGTCGCACCGAGCACATGTTTTTTGAAGGCGATCGGATTGACGCCATGCGCGAGATGATTCTCGCCGGCACAAAGGACGAACGGGGGCGCGCCCTTGCGAAACTACTTCCCTATCAACGCGACGATTTCATTGGAATCTTCACAGCCCTGAAAGGTTTGCCCGCGACGATCCGTTTTCTCGATCCCCCGCTCCACGAATTTTTGCCCGCTGATCACACGCAGCAGAACGAGCTCGCTAGCAAGCTAGGCGTAGCAGTGGAACACATCGCGCGCCGCGTGCATGAGCTACACGAATTTAATCCGATGCTGGGCCATCGCGGTTGCCGGCTTGGGATCACGTTTCCCGAAATTTCTGAAATGCAGGCGCGTGCAATTTTTGAAGCGGCTGCGGAAGTCCAGGCCAGGGGCATCAAGGTCCATCCGGAAATTATGATTCCGTTGGTCGGATTTCCGCGCGAACTAAAGCTGCAGATCGACATCGTTCGCCGCGTCGCGGACGACGTCGCGAAAGAAACAGGAACAAAATTCAAATACCTGGTCGGAACAATGATTGAAATTCCACGCGCCGCGCTCGTGGCGGATCAGATCGCGCGCGACGCCGAGTTCTTCAGTTTTGGCACGAACGATCTCACGCAAACCACAATGGGAATGAGCCGAGACGACTCCGGCAGTTTTCTTCCTGCTTATGCCGAGCTCGACATCGTTGATGCAAATCCGTTTGCATCGATCGATCAGAAAGGTGTGGGGCGCTTGATGGAAATCACCCGCGACCTCGGCCGCAAGGCACGCCCCAACATTAAACTGGGAATTTGCGGCGAACATGGCGGCGAACCTAACAGCGTCAAATTCTGTCACCGGCTCGGTCTGGACTACGTCAGTTGCAGTCCGTTTCGGATTCCAATCGCGCGACTAGCCGCGGCACAAGCGGCGCTCGAGAGTTGAAGCGCGTCCCGCGCGCCGTAGTCTCTTCCCATGCAAACGCGCGAAGAAAACATCGTCGTCGATTCCTTCGCGCGCCGTCACATCGGTCCGACCGAAGAGGAAGTTCGGTCGATGTTAAGCGAAGTAGGCTACGAAGACCTCGATTCGCTAATCGACGCCACCGTTCCAAAAAACATCCGGTTGGATCGGCAGCTGAATTTGCCGTCAGCTAAATCCGAGACCGAAGCGCTCGCCGAGCTGCGCGCAATTGCAAATAAGAACAAGCTCGCACGCTCGTTTATCGGCGCTGGCTACTCAGACTGCATCACGCCACCCGTAATTCAGCGAAACATCCTTGAAAATCCCGGCTGGTACACCGCTTACACGCCGTACCAGGCCGAAATCGCACAAGGCCGGCTCGAAGCCCTCCTCAATTTCCAACAAATGATCGTGGACCTAACGGCGCTCGACATCGCAAACGCATCGCTGTTGGACGAAGCGACTGCCGCGGCCGAGGCGATGTCGCTTTGTCATGCGGTCGCGCCAAATCGAAAAACATTTTTGATCGCTGATCATTGCCACCCACAAACCATCGCCGTTGTCCAGACGCGCGCGAACCCGCTCGGCATCGAGATCAAGATCGGCGATTACTCGCGTTTCAAATTCGATGACACGGTTTTCGGCGCGCTCGTCCAATATCCCGCGACCGATGGCGCGATTTACGATTATTCCGATTTCATCAGGCAGGCGCACAATGCGGGAGCGCTCGTTGTTGTCGCCGCAGACATTCTGGCGCTGACGTTGTTGAAACCGCCGGGTGAATTCGGCGCAGACGTCGCGGTCGGAAACACACAGCGTTTTGGCGTGCCGCTCGGATTCGGCGGGCCGCACGCCGCATATTTCGCCACGCGCGATCAATACAAACGACACATGCCCGGCCGGCTTGTTGGCGTGTCGCACGACGCTGAAGGCCGGCCAGCGTATCGGCTCGCGTTGCAAACGCGGGAGCAACACATCCGCCGGGATAAAGCCACGAGTAACATCTGCACGGCACAGGTTCTTCTCGCTGTGATCGCGTCGATGTACGCGATCTATCATGGACCAAAAGGATTGCGCGCGATCGCCGAGCGCGTTCACAGGCTAACCAGCCAACTCGCGGATGATCTGCGCGCCCTTGGCTGCACAATCGCACACGAAAATTTTTTCGACACGATTCGCGTGGAGGTCGAGTCGAGTGAAGTCATTTTAGAACATGCCGCAAAAGCAGGCTGCAACCTGCGCGCGCTCGGCCCGCGTGCAGTTGGCATTTCATTCGACGAAACGACAACGCCGCGAGATATCGAATTGCTGATGTCGATCTTTCGGGGCACGGCAGTTCGGGACTTCGCTGATGATGATTTAGGCACGCCGCCAATCCGCATTCCGCAATTCGCAATCCGCAATTCCGCGTTCCTCACTCATCCGATTTTCAATACGCACGACACCGAGACAGAAATGCTGCGTTATCTCAAGAAGCTGGAATCGCGCGATCTGTCTCTGACAACTTCGATGATTCCACTCGGCTCGTGCACAATGAAACTGAACGCCACCGCGGAAATGTTCCCGATCTCGTGGCCCGAGATTTCCAAACTGCATCCGTTCGCGCCCAGCGACCAAACGATCGGCTACAGAGAGATTTGCGAGCAGCTCGAAGACTGGCTTGAGGAAATCACCGGGTTCGCAGGGATTTCGTTGCAACCCAATGCCGGCTCGCAAGGTGAATTCGCTGGTCTGCTCGCCATCCGCGAGTATCACGCCTCACGCGGTGAAGGGCATCGCAACATCTGCCTTATTCCCACGTCAGCGCATGGAACCAATCCGGCCAGCGCCGTCATGGCCGGATTCAAAGTTGTCTCGGTCGCGTGTTTGAAAGATGGCGATATCGATCTAGCCGATCTGCGCGCCAAAGCAGATCAGCACGCGCGCGATCTCGCTGCGCTCATGGTGACGTATCCTTCCACACACGGCGTCTTTGAACCGACCATCCGCGAAATTTGTGACATCGTACACGCCCACGGCGGCCAGGTATTTATGGATGGGGCCAACATGAATGCGCAATGCGGTCTATGTCGTCCCGGCGATTACGGCGCCGACGTTTGTCATTTGAATTTGCACAAAACTTTTTGCATCCCGCACGGCGGCGGCGGTCCGGGCGTGGGGCCAATTGGGGTCGCGAAACACTTGGCGCCCTATCTTCCACGAGAATTCATTCTCGATCCGGAGACAGGCCGAATTCTGTTTGGCGAAGGAGAACGCGGGCAGCGCCCTCCCGCCGGAGACGGCTCTGATTACCCCGAAAGCTTTCGGGGCGGCAAAGGCGGAAATGTCGCCGCTGCTCCGTGGGGCAGCGCCAGCATTCTGACGATCACCTGGATGTACATCCGCATGATGGCCGCGGAGGGATTGAAGCGCGCAAGCGAGATGGCAATTCTAAACGCGAATTACGTTGCGAAGCGGCTTGACCGGTATTTTCCGGTTCTGTTCAAAGGTAAACACGGTCTCGTTGCCCATGAATGCATCATCGATCTTCGGCAGTGGAAAAACGCAGGCATCGAAGTCGAAGATGTGGCGAAGCGTTTGATGGATTACGGCTTTCACGCGCCGACGGTTTCCTGGCCGGTGGCCGGGACAATGATGATCGAGCCAACTGAGAGCGAACCGAAACACGAGCTCGATCGTTTTTGCGACGCGATGATCTCCATTCACGCCGAAATCGAGGCAGTCGCGAATGGAAAGCAGGATCGGCAAAATAATTTGCTGAAAAACGCACCTCACACCGCGCGGCAAATCGCGTCTGACAAATGGGACCGCCCGTACTCGCGCGAACAAGCCGCGTTCCCCGCGCCTTGGACGCGCGAACACAAATTCTGGCCCACCGTCGCCCGCATCGACAATGTGTATGGCGATCGCAATCTTTTCTGCTCTTGCCCGCCGGTCGAAGAATTTGAGAAGAACAGCTAGAGGTTCCCCGGCTTCGCTCGAATCGGCAGAAGCCAAACCGGCCGTTTTATGACGCGCACAGCGATTGTCCTATTAGCCGTGGCGCTTGCACTGGTCTGTGTCACGTACTTGTACGCGCATCACGTTTGGGATCCGCTGCCGACGGGAACAAAAATCGACCGGATCGTCATTGAAAAATCAGCTCGAAAATTGTCCCTGTTTGTGAATGGCAAATCGCTGAAAAGCTATCGGGTCGCGCTCGGTCGTAATCCTATCGGTGCAAAGCAAGAGGAAGGAGATAACAAAACACCCGAAGGGGTTTACAGAATCGACGGTCGCAACCAGCAGAGTAATTTTCATCTCGCACTGCACGTCTCTTATCCGTCCGATGAGGATAAGGTGCACGCTGGCGAGCGTGGCGTTTCAGCCGGATTCGACATCATGATTCATGGAATTCAAAATGGGCGCGGTTGGATCGGAGCGTTTCACCGATTGAGCGATTGGACTGCCGGTTGCATCGCACTCACCGACGAAGAGATCGAAGAGCTTTGGGGAGTTACGCCGGACGGAACAATCGTTGAGATTCAGCCTTAAATGCGCACGCTGCTGGCTATGGTGTCCGATGTCCCAAGCGCATTTGACGTGAACCCAGGACCGGAGCCCGGCGCTTCCGCTGAGGGCAGCGAACGCTACAGCAGCAGGTACGCGAAGTTATGTCTCCGGCGCGAGTTGGGGCGCGGCGACGACGCGCGTCGGGACGAGGCGTAACGCGGAGCCGTTTGTTTCCTCTGCTGCGGCGGGGCCTTGTTCGTGGTACTCCGCGTCGCTGTTGACCTGCCAGAGATCGTAAAGCTTGGCGTCAGCCAGAATGTTTTCCACGCACAACATCGCTGTCATCATGGCGTGGTCCTGGTTGTTGTATTTATGCATGCCGTTGCGGCCTACGAGATGCAGGTTCGGATAACGCGTGTCCAACTCCTGACGAATGGTCGCGACATGCCGCGCGTAACCGTCATCGTAAACCGGGTAAGCCTTCTTCTGGCGAACGACACAACCGTCCACAAAATCGCCTTCTTTGGCCAGGCCGATCTGAATCAGCTCGCGCCTGGCGAGCTCGATCAAATCGTTGTCGCTCGAATCCCATAGCCCGTCGTGTTCGAAGCAAAAATATTCCAGGCCGTAGCAGACCTTGTCGGGTTCGGGCACCATCTCCGGCGACCAGGAACGGAAGTTCTGAACACGGCCGACTTTCACGCTCGGGTCGTGAATGTATATCCAGTTGTCATCGAACATCTGTCGATCTTTCAAGATCAACATGACAGTAAGGAAGTCGCGATACTTGAGGCTCTCGGCCGCACGTTTTGTTCGCTCGCTCACAGCGGGCGACAAACCGTAAACCAGCGCTCGCATTGGCGCGGATGAAATTACGTGCTCGGCTTCGATCGTTTGCATTTGGTCGAGTTGATTTTTGTATTCTACCGTCCAGTTACCGGACGTTTCATCGTAGGAACAGCGAGTTACTCTGCAGGCCATCTCGAGTCTGCCGCCCAGCGCCTGCATCTTTTCCGCGCAAACTTCCCACATCATGCCCGGCCCCCGACGTGGATAACGAAACGAGTTGATGAGCGTCTTGATGACTCTGCTGCGGTCGCCGTTGTACCGCTGCGGAATGAGCGCGTTCTTGATGGCGCTACCGAGCGAAAGTCCTCTGATGCGTTGGGCGGCCCAGTCTGCAGAAATTTCCTTGCAGCTCATCCCCCAGACTTTTTCGGTGTAGCTTTTAAAGAATGTGTTGAAGAGCCGTTTGCCGAATTGATTGCTTACCCACTCTTCGAAATTGCGCGGATTCCGCACAGGAAACAGACGCGCTTTCAGCCAGGAAAGGACACACAGAGCCGATTTGACGATACCGAGCTTCACCAGTGCTTCGACCGGTTTGAGCGGATAAGAGTAAAATTTGCCGTCATAGAAAATGCGTGACGAACGTGGCCGCACGAGCATGTCGTTCGGTAAAATCTCCGTCCACAGATCTTCGACCGCTTTTGATTTTGAGAAGAAACGGTGGCCGCCGATGTCGAAATGAAAATCCTTATAGGTGACAGTTCGGGAAATACCGCCGACATAAACAGGATCCGCTTCCAACACGACGACATCGACCGCCTCTTTCGAGAGAATATATCCAGCGGTCAGACCTGCTGGTCCTGCACCGATAATGGCGACTTTTGTTTTCATCTTCTGCTACGCAACCCAATTGCCCCGGGCGAAATTCCAAACGTACCAGCCCTGCACGCACAGCCCAGCAGCGGTGAAAAACGCTACTGCCGCGATGCCGAATGCCCGCACGAGGATCGGCGGCGTACGGAATTGATTCAAAAAATTCAAAAATGCCAGCACGATCAAAGTGTGCACGCAGAACTCGTAGCGGAGCATGCTTTCCATATTCACGCAGGCCACCCCGCTAACCGAGAGGTAGTAGATCGCGGCCGCGCAAAAATAGATCCCCGCGCGTAGCGGCAGGCCGGCGCGCCGTCGAATGGCCGGAACCAGTTCGCAAAGGGCGATCCCTACTAGCAGCAGGCCGCCCAGCGTCATGGATAGTTGACTCGCTTCCGTTGGATCATTCAGTGCCGGAACGAGCCAGCGATAACTCGAGGGCTTAAACACTGCTAAATAATCGGGAATGATCCCCCAGCCAGCCGTCTGCGTGAGCATGTACATATTCCAATTGCCCCAGCGAATCTGGCAGTAGATGAAGAAAAAGAGAGCACCCACCATCCCCAGGGCCATTAACGCGACTGCAGCCGCGTACTGGCGAAACCACGCGCGCGGCTCGCGCAAGCCTTTCCATCCTTTCAAAAAAAGTGCGCGCACGACTGGAAAAGCCGCACATACGATTCCGACGATCCGCGTCGCGGACATGACGATGCCGTGCGCCGCCGCCCAGATTTTGGCAGACCGCCCTTTCGCCGTGCTCCAGTAGATAAAGCCAAGCAGCGCCATCAAAAACAGCGACTCCGAATAGCCGGCGACCAGAAAGAATGCTGCCGGATGGGCAAGGATTAATAATGCGGCACAAATCTGAAGCGCGGGCGAAACATTCCAGCGCTTGCAAAACAGGAAGAAATAACTCCAGAAACCCCAGGCAGCGAGCTGTGCGGTGATCAGCAATGCCGTGCCGGTGTCAATGTTGAGTCCATACCGAAACAATGCAGCAATCGCAGGATAAGCTGGGAAAAACGCGACGTTCGACACATCCATGACCTTGTGATCAATAGGCGGCACAATGGTCTGATAGCCGCGATCGACGATGTTGATGAACCAATAGCTGTCGTGTTGGATCAGACTCTCGTAGCGGTCCGAAAGTGACGCTTCCGGCGCCAGCAGACCGACCGCCATCGCAAGTTGCACGGCGGTCAGAAGTAATCCGGCGGCCAAAGGCCTGAGGATCGACCGCGAACGAGTCATGACGTCATAGCCAGGAAAGGTCGAGGAGACAAGAAAGCTCTTGAGATTGCAAGAACTGAAACTTTCGGCAGAGGCAATCTCGGATCGCATTGTTTCCAACTGATGTAGGTAATTTGGGTGGCAGGGTTTGACGGCGGTTGCGCTGCGTTTATTCGCGAGAACTTGTTGAGCGCCGTTCTGTGAGACGGGCCATGAGGGATCTTCGCCATCTTGCGCCCTGTAGCCGCCAAGACCGCCATCATCCAGTGCGAGGCTATTGTCGGGCGTCTGTGTCAGACGCCGGCCAACGAATTGGTGTTTCACAGAAACGCCATACAATTACCCGGAGATCACCAGGACGATCTCGCCCTTTGGCGGATGGGCTTGATAATGCGCAAGAAGCTCGCTGGCAACACCGCGGCGGAATTCTTCGAATTTTTTTGTCAGCTCGCGTGCAACGCACAGTTGCCGCTCCGGCATGACGTCAATGCAAACGGCGAGTGTTTTTGTTAATCGATAGGGCGATTCAAAAAAAATTGAGGTTTCCTCGCGTTCGGCCGCTGCTTGCAATTCGCGCTCGCGCTGTCCAGGCTTGACCGGAAGAAATCCGCCAAAAAAGAACTTCTCCGTTGAAAATCCGGAACCAATGAGGGCCGCAAGAATTGAGGATGCCCCGGGGACGATGGTAAACGGCAGCTCGCGTTTAATGCATTCGCGAATGAGACGCAACCCCGGGTCGGACAGTCCCGGCGTTCCTGCGTCTGTAATCAGCGCAATGTTTTCACCCCGGGCGAGACGTTCCACGAGTTGCAGCGTGCGCGCCGCTTCATTGTGCTCGTGATAACTGACGAATGGCTTTTTGATTTCGAGATGCTTGAGCAATAGCCCCGAATGCCGCGTATCTTCAGCCGCGATTACATCGGCTGATTTCAGCGCCTCAACAGCACGCAGCGTGATATCGCCCAAATTGCCAATTGGTGTGGCGACGACGTAAAGCATTCCGCATCATCCATCCAAAATCAGTCGTTGGCCATCGAACCATCGGGGGTGATTCATTTCAACAAAGCCAATGTGCGGACAGAAAACGAATCTGTAACGGAGGGTAAAATGAGAACAAGCTCTTATCTATTGACCCTGTCGATCCTAGCTTTAGTCGGTTGTGCGGGAGAACCAACTACGGTGACGACCACAACTACACAGGAAGTAACGACCACAGGCCCCGCTCGAGAGGTCGTGGTGACCCGAGCGCCGCCGCCACTTCGCGTTGAAACTCAGACCGTAGCGCCTGCACCCGGATATGCCTGGACTCGCGGTTATTGGCGGTGGACGGGAACCACTTATGTGTGGGTGTCGGGAACTTGGATAGTCCGCCCAAGACCAGCCGCAGTTTGGGTCGAAGGCCATTGGGTGCCTCGGTACAACGGCTGGGTGTGGGTCGCAGGCCACTGGCAATAACGAATACTGCAGAGAATCGTCACCAGCCCAGAACCTTGGCAAAAATGAGGGGCGCCACGATCGTTGCGTCCGATTCGATGATGAATTTTGGAGTGTCGACGCTGAGTTTTCCCCACGTGATCTTCTCATTCGGCACCGCACCTGAGTACGATCCGAAGCTGGTAGTGGAATCACTGATCTGGCAAAAATAACCCCATTCCGGCACCGGCATGCTGACCACGTCCTGGTTCAGCATGGGCACGACACAAATTGGAAAATCGCCTGCGATACCGCCGCCGATTTGGAAAAACCCGATGGAGGAATCATTCGACGTTTGGCGATACCAATGCGCAAGTTGGATCATGTATTCGATCCCGGAGCGGATCGCCTGTACATTCTTAATCGCCCCGGTGATGCAACGGGCGGCGTAAATATTTCCCAAGGTTGAATCTTCCCAGCCGGGCACAAACAACGGAAGATCCTTGTGCGTAGCGGCAATCATCCAACTGTCAGCGGGATCGATCTCGTAAAATTGTTTCAACCGGCACTCGCGCAAAATCTTGTAAAGAAACTCGTGCGGGAACTTTCTCTGATTACTTTCCGAGGCGGCGACCCACTCGTCGAGTACCACTCGCTCAATTCGTCGCATCGCTTCCTCTTCCGGAATGCAAGTGTCAGTGACGCGATTGAGGTGCCGCTGCAGCAACTCGTGCTCCTGTTCTGGACCTAGTTCCCGATAATTAGGAATGCGTTCGTATTTGCTGCGCGCGACGAGATTGAAGAGATCTTCCTCCATGTTCGCGCCTGTGCAGGCGACAGCGTGCACTTTGTCGCGACGAATCATTTCCGCGAGAGAAACGCCCAGCTCGGCGGTGCTCATCGCGCCCGCGAGCGTGATCATCATTTTTCCACCGCGATCGAGATGCGCAATGTAGGCATCGGCAGCATCCTTCAACATCGCGGCGTTGAAATGCCGGAAGTGGCGATCAATGAACTGGCTGATGCTGCCCATTTTCACTTCACCAACTTTGCAAGGGTACTACTCGCTTTGATGCAAAATTTTTACCGCGGCAGTCAAGCGTTAATCGCGATCTTCAAAGAAATTTTTATGGTACGGCAGCGAGGATTCGCGTTGCCAGTATTCCGGGCATTATCCCAAGCAAAAGAACTGCGGCCGCAAGCCCAATGACCGTACTTCGCTGCAGCAGATCCGACGAGAGGGAATCAACGCGATGCGTTGCCGGCACCGCAGCCTCGTCGACGAAAATCGCTTTCAACACAATCAGGTAATAGTACAGCGAGACGAAGCTGCCAAGAAGCGCAACTACTACGAGCCAGAGCAAGCCATGGTTTGGAGTGGCACGAAGCGTGGCACTAAAGACATAAAACTTTCCAAAAAATCCGGCGAGCGGCGGGATGCCTGCCAGCGACAACATGAAGATCGCCATGCATCCCGCCATAAACGGCGATCGCAAAGCCAAACCCCGAAAATTTGAGAAATCGTCACCGCCGGTTTCGTGCCGCACCATTGCAACTACACCGAATGCACCCACCAGTGTGACAGCGTAGACACTGGCGTAGAATAATGCGGCAGAAAATCCTTCGCGATCGCCAGCGACTATTCCAATAAGTGTATAGCCGCCATGCGCGACGGCGGAATAGGCAAGCAGTCTCCGCACGTTCGATTGCGCAAGCGCAACGAGATTACCGACCAATATGGATAACGCGGCCAGCACGGCGAGCACGGGTGACCAACCGGCAAGCATAGCGTGCCAGGCAGCGCTGCCGCGCATGGGAGCAAATCCGACGAGAACAATTTTCCCCAAGACCACAAACGAGGCGACCTTCGACGCTGAGGCAATGAAGCCTGCGCTGGGAACCGGCGCGCCTTGATAGGCATCAGGCGCCCAGAGGTGAAACGGCGCGGCGGCGATTTTGAACGCGAAGCCGACGAGCGTCATGATGATCCCAACAGCCAGCAATCCCGACGATGTCGGGAATGCGCTGGCCAGTTTCTGCGAAATTGCCGGAAGACTGGTAGTGCCAGTCATGCCATAGATCAGACTGATCCCAAAAAGTGTGAAAGCGCTGGAGGTGCTGCCGAAGAGCAAATATTTCAGACCAGCCTCTGCCGAACTTATATCCGTCTTGTCGAAAGCGGTCATCACATAAAGGGACAAGCCGAGCAGTTCGAGTCCGATGAAGATCATAAGAAATTCCTCGCTGCCGACGAGCAGCATCAGGCCGACTGTTGCGAAGAGGACAAGCGCCAGGTATTCGCCAGGATGAGGCGTCGATTTTTGTGATGCGATCAGGAGGACTGTGAAGAGCGCCAAGGCAATACATATGATTTTAAAAAGGCTGGTGAACGGCGTGATCACCAGCATTCCACCAAAAAGGGTCGTGCCCTGAGGCAATTGCAAAACGACGACGCCGGCGATTGCGAGGCCGAGCCCTGCAACGGCGCAACAAATCCTCATAGCAGTGGCGCTGTTGCTCGCACTTCTAGCATGCTGCACTGTGGACACCGTTGTGGTCGATCTTACGCGCCCGGTCCCAAGCCCAACCGCAAGAACCGCAAGCGCCGTCATGACTACGATCGTTTCTGGCGAGGCGAGCTTCAGCAGTTCCAGATAAGATATTGTTGCATCAGCGGCTTTCATTGAAGAAACCTCATCGCCTCCACAGCCGGCATAATGCGATCAAGCAACAGTTTGGGATAAAGACCGACCGCGACCGTTGCGAACATGAGCAGGCAAGCCCCGAATTTTTCCGCGGCCGTGACCGTTTGTTGGTCATTCCAATCCGGATCGAGGGCCACCCGGCCGTCCTGCAACTGAACTGTTGACCTCGCGTCGCCAAAGAAAGATTGCTTCAGCGCGCGCAAAGTGAATGCAGCCACGAGTACCATGCCTACGCCTGTGATCCAGACCGCCCCCGGATAAGTTTTCCATGCGCCAATAAGAATTGTGATCTCGGCCGCAAATCCGCTGAATCCTGGAATGCCCATCGACGCTGCTGAGGCGACGACAAACGTGAATGCTGCAAACGGCAGCGCACGACTCAGGTTCATACCCGCGAGCACGTCGAGCTCACGTGTGTGTGTGCGGCGATAAATCATGCGTCCAGCGACGGCAAACAAGAGAGCCGCTATCACACCGTGAGAAAACATTTGCAATACTGCCCCTGAAACGCTCAGCGCTGTTGCCGCCGCAAGCCCGAACATTACGAAACCCATGTGGCTGACGCTCGAGTACCCGATGACAAATTTCAGGTCACGTTGGCGAAGCGCTACGGCCGCGGCGTAGACGATTCCAATGACGCCAAGAAGGACTATCCATTTGCCCCACATTTGAAAGCCCTGTGGAAAGAGATTCATCGCCACGCGGAGTCCTGCGTAAGAGCCGAGCTTCATCACGATTCCGGCGAGAAGCATCGAACCGGCTGTCGGCGCCGCGGCGTGACCGGTCGGCGCCCACGTATGGAGCGGCCAGATTCCGGCGAGCACAGCGAAGCCGAGAAACAACGCGGGAAAGGCCCACGACTGCAGTTGCGGCGAAAATTGAAATTGCGACAGCTGATTCAGATCCAGCGTTCCCGCCGCCACATACGCCGCAAGGATCCCAACAAAAACGAATATACCGCCAAAAAACGAATAGAGCGTCAGCTTCATCGCGCCGTATTCCTTGTTGGTGGATCCGAAGACGGCGATCAGGAAATACTTCGGCACGATCACCAATTCGTAGAACGCGAAAAACAAAAACAAATCCGCGCTAAGGAAAACGCCGTAGCAGCCAGCCACCACGAGCAGCAACCAGAAGAAAAATTCGTTTTGCCGCTCTTTGACGTCCCAGGAAAACAGCACGGTGCTTACCGCCGAAATACCGGTGACAAGAACCATCGTGAGGCTGACGCCATCGATTGCCAGATGATAATTTATCCCCAGTGCCAGCACCCACGGCACGCGCACAATGGTTGTGAAGTGCGCAAGGTCAGCAATTGGCGTACGAACTAACTCGATCAGATCGAGAGCCAGAGCTACGATGGTTGTAAGCAGCGCTATCCAGCGCGCAAACGCGCGCGGCGAAAGAAGCAGCAGCACTGCGCCCACGAACGTGATGTAAATCGTCCAAGCAATCATGCGCGTTTGCGCACCCGGTAACGCGGGGCCGTCTCGCGCACATGAAATCCGATTTCACGTCCAGGCTTTTCAGGGGGAGCCATCAATCGCCGGATTGCTTCCAGAATGCCAGCGATCTCTTCATCGTGTTTGCCAACGCGCTGTTCGAGTTGCGAAAACTTTTGGGCTAACTCGCGATTTGTGGCGAGCGTCTGTCGCAGTTTCACGAACGTGCGCATGATCGCGATGTTGACTTTGATCGCGCGTTCGCTGTTCAGCACGCTCGAGAGCATGGCGATACTCTGCTCTGTGAAAACATGGGGACGCGAGCGCCTCCGGCCGCCCCATCTTGATATTCCAAATTGGAATTTCAAGTTTGTAAGCTCTTCAGGCTTAAGCTCAAACATGAAATCCGAGGGAAAGCGGTCAGAATTCCGCTTCACAGCCTTATTCAGGTTTCCCGTGGTCACGTCGTAGAGGGCCGCCAGGTCGGAATCGAGGAGCACCTTCTGGCCACGAATCCAGCGAATCGATTGCGCAACACGCTCGATGGGAATGATCTCTTTGCTCATTGGCGATGAATGTCAGCTAAGCAGCCGCGCCATTTGAACGACCGTTGTGTTGAAGATGTTGAAGATAAATTGCGGCGCGATGCCGACGGCAAACATGAGCAGTGTGATCGGGACAACGACGAGTTTTTCGCCTGGCAAAAGATCGGGAAAGGCGCTGCAACTTTCTGCGAGTGGCCCGCTAAACAGGGATTGCATCGCTCGCACAAACACGATGGCTGTGACAAAAAGCCCGATCACAGCAATGGCCGCAAACCCGGGGGCGATCGCAAAAGAGCCTTTGAAAATCAAAAACTCGCCGATGAATCCGTTCAAGCCCGGCAAACCCAGAGATGAAAAAATTGCAACGCTCATCCACCCGCAGAGCAGCGGTGTCCGCTGCATGAGGCCCCCGAAGTCGTCGATCCCGCGCTGACCACGCCGTTGTTCAAGTAGACCTGCAAAATAGAAAAGCGTAGCCGCTGTGATCCCATGACTGAAAATCTGCATGAACACGCCGCTCAGAGCTGCGTCCGTATCGATCCTTGCAGCGACAACGGGTGAGGCGGCCACCGCGAAGAGAGAAAGCATGCAATAGCCAAGATGATTCACCGATAAATAAGCAATCATCCGCTTCAAATCTTGCTGCGCCCACGCAGCCAGGGGAGCGAACACAATTGAGCAAACAGCCAACGCAAGCAGCCACGGACCAATGATCTTGATTTCGTTAGGAAAAAGGGGCAGCAAGAGGCGCACGAAACCATACACGCCCATTTTCGAGAGCACGCCTGTCAACACCATCGACACACCTGTAGGCGCGGTTTGGTAAGCGTCGGGCAACCACGTGTGGAATGGAAATAGCGGCACCTTGACCGCCAGTCCTAGAAAAATTCCGGCAAACGCGAGCCACGCGACACTTCCTGAGAGCAGACCGCTCTTGGCCATTGACGTGAGGGCGGCAAAATCAAACGTCTGTTTTGCGAAATAGATTCCAAGAAAGGAAAGCAGCATCGCCACGGTGCCAAGAAAGGTGTACAGGAAGAACTTGGTCGCGGCGTAATCACGATTCTCGCCGCCCCAGATTTTGATGAGCAGAAACGCGGGAATCAGGCTCATCTCATAGAACAAAAACCAGAGAACGAAATTCTGCGCGGTGAACGTCCCGTAGAGGGCCGACTGCATCACCAGCATGATCGCATAGAATGCGCGACCTGCGTGTGGAGGTGGTTGCGCCAGAAATGCGAACGGAATAATTAATGACGTAAGCAACACCAAGAGCAGGCTCAAACCATCGACGCCGACAACATATTCCGCCCCTACCAAAGGAATCCACGCATGGCGTTCGACCAGCTGAAGTCCAGCCAGCGCGGTGTTGAAGTCTCGCCACAAGCCGAGAGCACATGCAGCCGAGATGACGTTAAATATGAGGGCGACGCCACGGAAGTTCCCGCGCGGCCAAATAGTCACCGCAATCGCTCCGAGTAGCGGAATGAAGATGGTTGTCGTAATTAAGCCAGCCATGCGTACAGAAGGAGCAGCGCCAGCATTCCAATCGCCACCGCGCCGAGGTAAGTTTGAATTTGGCCTGAGTGCGCCGCTGACATCAGGCGTCCCAGACCGCGCGTGCCCGCGGTCGTCTCATCGACTCCGGCATTGATCCCGCGCTCATCAACACTCGTTGTAAAGATCCCAAAGAGCTGACCGAGACCGCCGAGTCCCCGCACCAGGCCATCCCAGAAATAGCGATCCATCCAATCGGATAGACGCGCGGCCATCCAACTGAAAGCGATAACTGTGCGGTCATAGACTTCGTCGATCCACATTCTGTTTGCCAGAAAGCGAAACAATGCAGGCTGCGCATATTCGAGCGGATCGACCTCCACCGGGCGACCGCGATCTGGCAAACCAGCCTTGCGATACATCCAGAAACCGACAGCGATACCCGCACCAACGAGCACGAGCGAAACAAACAGCATCGGCTGAATCAAACGCCCGAACTCGAAATGCACCGGTTCGCCGACGAGATAGTCATGCAGCCATGGCCAGGCTGGCGTGAGCACCACACTTAGCAAAATCGCGCCAAGGGCCAGCACGATCAGAGGCATCGTCATAACGCGCGGGCTTTCATGCACGCGCTCCGCAGCGACGCGTGGCTTGCCGAAAAAGACATAGATCATCTGGCGTGTCATGTAGAGCGCAGTGAGAATCACGCCGGCCAACATGAGGTAATACGGCAGATGCGATCGCGGCCAGTTCGCCGTCGAGTGAAGAATTTCTTCTTTCGTCCAACCGCCGGAAAAAAAGAACGGCACGCCACTGAGAGCCATCATCCCGATCGCGTACGTCACAAACGTGACGGGCATGAAGCAGCGGAGGCCGCCCATTTTACGAATGTCCTGTTCGCCATGGCATCCGTGAATAACGGAGCCTGCGCCGAGGAAAAGGAGCGCTTTGAAAAAGCCGTGCGCGAGCAGGTGCAGGATGCCTGCAGCAACACCGCCCACGCCCAGGGAGACCATCATCAAACCGAGTTGTGACACAGTTGAGTAAGCCAGAATTCGTTTGATGTCTGGTTGCGCGATCGCGATGAGCGCCGCCATCAGCGCTGTGGTTACTCCGATCCACACGACAACGGTGAGCGACGATGTTACGCCGTTGATTGCGCCCAACGAAAATAACGGATAGACGCGCGCAACGAGAAAGACCCCAGCGGCAACCATCGTCGCCGCGTGAATAAGCGCGCTGACCGGTGTCGGGCCTTCCATCGCGTCCGGCAACCAAACGTGCAGTGGGAATTGTCCCGATTTTCCCGCCGCCCCGCAGAAGATCAACAGCGCAATGAATGTGGCGCTTGCGCCGAGCATGGCGAGACCGGCGCTTTCCAGGCAACCATTTCCGCCATCGTAAAAAAGAAGTGTGCCGCTCCGGCCATAAAGCCACAGCATTCCGAGGAAGAATCCCATGTCGCCGATGCGCGTGGTGATGAATGCCTTCTTTGCAGCGGCCGCTGCGCTCGGCTTTTCGATCCAAAATCCAATGAGCAAATACGACGCGAGCCCCACAAGCTCCCAAAAGATGAAAAGCAGAAGCAGACTGTTGGCGATAACCAGCCCGAGCATCGCACCGGAGAAGAACGAGAGGTACGCAAAGAATCTGGTGAAATTTTTGTCCTCGGTCATGTAACCGATGCTGAAAACAAAAATGCAAAGCCCTACTAGAAGGATCATCACCAGCATGGCGGCAGCCAGCGGATCAAGAACAAAACCGAGACGCAACGCTTGTTCGCCGAATGTAAACCACGTGAAATTCTGTACCGCACGGAAGCCGGGTGCCTGCATGCTTACAGCGAACGCGACCATTGACATCGCGAGCGCAAGCGCCTGACCAGCCACGGCGAGCGCGGCTGCGCTTTTCCGTCGCGCGTTCGATAAACTCAAAATGACCAGCGACGCCGCAAACGGTGCTGCTGGGATCAACCAGAGATAAGCTACGACCCAGGAATTCATCCGTGCAGGCGATCAAACTGGTCGACATTAGTTGTGCGGTAGTGACGATAAACGGCGATCACCATCGCGAGCCCGACAGCGGCTTCGGCAGCGGCGATGGCAATTGAAAATAGCGCAATTATCACGCCGATCGGAGGTTGATGCTGCGCGCCAAAACGCCAGAACGCGATGAAATTCAGGTTTGCGGCCGCCAGCATCATTTCGATTCCAATGAGAATGAAAATAGCGTGGCGGCGACTCAGCGCCGCAAGCAGTCCAATGGAAAACAATGCGGCAGAAACCATGAGAAAAACCTGGAGAGTCGGTGTCATGGCTTCTCCTCCAGTACGAGAATGAGCGCTCCGATAAGCGCGGCAGTGAGCAGGAGGCCAACACATTGCAATGGCCACACGTAAGTGGTCATCAATGCCACGCCAATCCGTTTGACCGTAAGCGCCGGCGTGTGGGGAGCGACGATAACAAGCGATTGCGTCTTTAGAATCGCCCACGTTAACCCGCCAAATACGGCAACGGCAATGATAGCGCCGGCCCAGTTAAATCCGTGATCTTTGCCAGTGTCGCGCCGCGTTAAAAGAATAGTGAAAACAATCAACACCGCGACTGCGCCGATGTAAATGAACACCAGTGCCAGGCCGACAAATTCAGCCCCGAGCAAAAAGAAGAACGCCGCGACACCGACGAATGCGACGGCGAAACTTAGCGCGGCATGCATCAGTTTTCGCAAGGTCGCAGCGGCAAGCGCCGCCGCGAGCGTGAAAATGGCGATGACGATAAACGCGGCGCCGTTCATTCAGCGAAGCGATAAACGCGCGGCGCGAATTTTCTTTTCGTATCGAGCAATATCGACAAGCCACTGTAAACAATTGCGATCACCAGCAGTGACCAGAGCCATCCGCGCAACCCGCGGCCTGCATAATGCCATACAGCAGCTGCAACAATGCACGTGAACGCCATCGGCAACATGAATTTCCAGGCGAAGTTCATCATTTGATCAATGCGGGTGCGCGGGAGTGTTCCGCGGACCCACACATAGACGAATAGCAGCGCGCTCAGCTTCGCAAAAAACCAGACGTAGGATGGAATGAACTCGAGAGCGTGCGCAGGCGCGTGCCATCCACCGAGGAACAAAGTTACGGCCAGGCCACTAATGGCAAACATTCCAAGATATTCGGCCATGAAAAATGTGGCGTATTTGAACCCGGAATATTCGGTCATGTGACCCGCGACAATTTCCGATTCGCCTTCCGGAACATCGAACGGAGTCCGGTTTGACTCCACGAGACCGGAAATGAAAAACAGAATGAAGGCGGCCAGGCCCCATGGTGTAAAGGCAAACCAGCGCGGTACCACGCCATATGTGTAATCAGCCTGTGCAGCGACAATCCGGTCAGCTGTAAGCGAGCCGACGACCATCACGACCGGCAAAACCGTGATGATAAGCGGCAGTTCGTAGCTGATCATTTGCGCGATCGCGCGCATGGCGCCGAGCATCGAAAATTTATTGTTGCTGCCCCAGCCGGCCATGAACACGGCGAGTTCCGTTGCTGATCCCACGGCGAAGAAAAAAAGAATGCCGCAATCGATCGTGAACGGCGTCATGTTCCGGCCATAGGGAATCACACCCAGGGTGAGGATCGCCACGGCAGCGATGAGAACGGGCGCGAGGAAATGTACCATCTTGTCTGCCCGCACCGGGACGATGTCTTCCTTGATCAACATTTTAATGCCGTCGGCGATTGGCTGAAAAAGGCCGAACGGCCCGACGCGATTCGGGCCGTAGCGGTTTTGTATCCGTGCGAGAATTTTTCGCTCCAGCACCGAGAGCAGCGCGAAAAGCGTCAGGAATACAGCGAGCAGCGTCAAGATATTAATCAAGCTCGACACCACTTGAGTTGCCCAGTTGGGCCACCCTGCCAGCCACGAAACCAGCCAGTGCTTTGCGTTCACGAAAACCTGATCGATGGACTTAATCATCCTGGGTGAAGAAAACCGTTGATCGCCGCGTTAATCAAGGCAGAACACAGACGACTTTCGGCTCGCAGACGGACCATAATAGGCCCGGACAGCACATTTTGGCCCTTTTATACCGGTTTTTTGGCTTTCCATAGAGCTTTGGGTGCAGTACGTTTGGCCTCCGCCATGCGAATGCTGGTTTTGTTGCTCGCTGCTGTTGTTGCGAGTGCCGGTTTTATTCGGGGAGAGATCTCAACTCCGCAGAATGTGCCGATGGAAATCACTTCCACCGGGGAAACGACTTATGAAAACGGGTTGGCAACAGCGCGCGATAACGTCGCGATTCACATCGGCAACACAGACATTTACGCCGATTATGCCCAGTACAATCCCAGCACGCACGACGTGGCGTTGAGAGGCCACGTGCGAATTTATCGCGAAGCAAGCCTGTACATTGCGGAAAGTGGCGTTTACAACACCGAAACAAAAAAGATCCGGGCGCTAACTGCGCGGACCGAGTCAGTGCCTTACTTTCTAAAAGGCGGGAACGTAACTTCAATCTCCGATAACGGTTATCTCGTGCAGGGAGGCAATTTTACAACGAGTGATACGGCAAGACCGGATTTCCACCTTCACGCGCAGAAGATCCGATATTATGAGGACGATCGCGTCATTTTCCAATACGTGACCGCGTACATAGGGAACGTCCCGGTTTTCTGGTGGCCCTACCTGTATCAGTCGCTCAGTGACACGTTCAGTTTTAGCGTTACGCCCGCGTACACGAGCACCTGGGGCCCGTCGCTCCTTACGCAGGTCATGTTCCCCATCACGGACTATATCAAGGCGCGTCTCCGACTTGATTACTTTGGCCGTCGCGGGCCTGCGATCGGCTTTGATCCCGTTATTGATTATGGAAAGGACCAGAGCAGTCAGGCGAGACTCAAGACTTTTTATATTGATGATCAAAACCCGGATATAAATCAAACTAATGTGCCGCGGAAGGATGTTCCTACCAATCGCTACCGACTGAGCCTGGAAGATCGGACGAACTTTACCGATAGTATATACGCTACCGCGAACATCACCAAACTTAGCGACGCGTACGTCATGCAGGACTACTATCCGGGCGAGTTCCGCATTGATCCAGTCCCAGATAACGTCGTCGCACTTACAAAGACAAATCCGGTTTTCACTCTCACCGGCATCGAGCGTTTTCAGGCGAACGACTTCTTCACTACCACGGAACGTCAACCGGAAGTGGTGCTGGACATCAAACGCCATGGACTCTTTGGCGGGCCGATATTTTACGAAGGCGAAACTGGGTTTGCGAATCTACGGCTACAATTCCCCGAGGACTCAGGCATAAAGAATTATGGCACCGACCGTTTCGACACTTTTCATCAACTGACTTTTCCAAACACGTATTTTGGATGGCTCTCGTTCGTGCCGCGGGTTGGGTATCGTGGCACGTACTACGGCAAGACTTGGGACCTCGGATCGACAGTATTTGTGCCGCCAACCAACCCGCTCGTGCCCGACTTTATTCTGCCGCCGCCAACGACGGCCAATCCCATCAAGTTCGATGGCGACACTTTTCGCAGCGTCTTCGATACGGGCGCAGAAGCTTCTTTCAAGATCTCGCAAAAATGGGAGAACGTACAAAGCCGCGCGTTTGGGTTAGACGGACTCATGCACGTCATCCAACCATTCACAGACTTTTCGTACGTCAAAGAGGATGGCCCGAACCCGCTATCCATTTTGCAGTTCGATCGATTTGAACCGTCCACACAACTGCGCGCGATCGACTTCCCACAGTTCACCCCGATCGATTCCATCGCCAGCTGGACCGTCTGGCGAGTGGGTGTTCGCAACCGTTTGGAAACGCGGCGCGACGATCAAACGATCACTTGGTTGGAACTCGACAGCTTCGTCGATGTGAACTTCACCAATCCGTACGACCGCACGGATTACTCAAACCTATTTAACAATCTCCGCTTTAATCCTCTGCCGTGGATGTCGCTCTCGATCAACTCTCAACTGCCCGCTTTTTCCAAAGGATTTACCGAAGTCGATACAGTTGCCAGCGTGCAACCGCTGGCCAATCTTCAGGTGAATGTTGCGCATCGCTATTTGAACGGCAATCCCTTCTTCCAAGATAGCAGCTTGTTTGTCTTCGGAGGCTACTGTCGTCTTAACGATAACTGGAGTGTTGGAGTTCAGGAACAATATGAAGCCGAGACGGGGCTCCTCGAGGAGCAGCGCTATTCTATTTACCGGGATCTGTCGAGCTGGGTGGCCTCGTTCGGGGGAATAATACGCGACAATAACGGAGTGAAAGAATACGGCCTCCTTTTCACAGTAACGCTCAAGGCGTTCCCGAAATTGGGTGTCGACTTAAACTTCGACCCTACCTCTCAGGGCCAATGACAAACAGCCCGCGAACAACGTGACGCATCTGGCGGCCATCCGTCACTTGTGCTGCCGTTGATTCGCCCGCACCATTCTTCCATCATGGATCTTTCAATCATCGGTTCCGGTTACGTTGGCCTCGTGACTGGCGCCTGTTTCGCTGACGTCGGACACAACGTCATTTGCGTCGATAACGACGCACAAAAGATCAAGCAACTGCAAGGCGGCGAGGTTCCGATTTACGAGCCAAGCCTGGAAGAAATTATTCACCGCAACGTGTCGGCGCGCCGGCTGCGTTTCACCGGCAGCATTGAGGACGGCGTGAACAATTCAGAAGTCGTTTTCATTGCAGTTCCGACTCCGCAACAGCCGGATGGCGATGTCGATCTTAGTTTCCTGGAAAAAGTTGCACGTGAGATCGCCGGAGTTCTCAGTGATTACCGCGTGATTGTTGACAAAAGCACCGTGCCAGTGAAAACGGGCGAGAAAGTGGCCGAATCAATCAAAAGATACAACCGTCACGGTGCGAGCTTCGACGTGGTCAGCAATCCCGAATTTTTGCGCGAAGGCTGCGCAGTAGCGGATCTGATGCGTCCTGATCGCATCGTGATCGGAGCCCAAAGCGAGCACGCCATCGATCTGATGAAGAAGGTCTATGAGCCATTCATGGCACCGATCCTGGTGACCGACATCAGCAGCGCCGAGCTGATCAAACATTGCGCGAATTCATTCCTGGCCCTGAAAATTTCGTACGTCAACGCGGTCTCGGCCATTTGTGAGGCCAGCGGTGCCGATGTCGAAAAAGTCGCCGACGGAATTGGAATGGACCACCGCATTGGGCGTGATTTCCTGAATGCTGGAATTGGATATGGAGGTTCCTGTTTTCCCAAAGACATCGCTGCGTTCATTACCATCAGCGAACGGCTTGGCACGCCGTTCAATCTGCTCAAAGAAGTGCAACGCATAAACAATGCTCAGAAAGAGCGTTTTCTGAAGACAATCCGGGAAACCTTGTGGGTGTTGCGCGAAAAGCGGATTGCAGTCTGGGGGCTCACATTCAAGCCTGATACAGACGATGTTCGTTCCTCCGTCGCAATAGAGCTTGTGACACACTTGCTGCGTGAGGGCGCACGTGTCGTTACGTATGACCCCAAAGGAATGCAAAAGGCGCGCGCCATAAAAGCAATCGCCGACGCGGAATTTGCCTCGTCAGCTCTCGAGGCAGTGACCGATGCTGAAGCACTGGTCGTCGCTACCGAATGGCATGAATTTGCCAATGTGGACCTGGCAGTCGTGAAAGAAAAAATGCGGACACCCATGGTGTTCGACGGCCGAAACCTTTTGGATCCTGAAACCATGAGGCGCCTCGGATTTCATTATTATTCGATCGGGCGCGCCAGCGTGAAGCCGCAATAGCCGCAGAGGATATGGCGGAGCTCTCTGCTCGCCAAATCGCGCTGACAGCCTTGCGGTTGTGGCGAAAAGAAAAGCACTTCGCCGACTTCATCATTTCTGGGCTTCTTACGAAGACGGAACTGAATGCCTCTGATCGTGGCTTCGCCTTGGAACTATTTTACGGCGTTCTACGCAACTTAACGTTGCTAGATTTCTGGATCGGTTGCCTGCGTGGTTCGGGCATCGACAGAGATCTTCGGGACATTCTGCGATTCGGATTGTACCAGCTTTTGTGTCTTGGAACGCCTGAACATGCAGCAGTACACGAAACCGTTGAGCTCGCTGCTAAAAAGCAACGAAACGTCGTGAATGCCATTCTGCGGACCACGACACGACAGCGCAGCCAGCTGCTCGCACGCGCCGCTACGCAGCCATTGTTCGTTCGAACGTCGCATCCGCAATTTCTTGTGGAGCGCTGGCAGCAGCACTTTGGCGACGAACACGCAGAAGAGCTGTGCAAATGGAACAATCTTCCCGCGCCGGTGTATGCGCGCATTAATTTATTGAAAATCGATCGAACAAAATTCCTCCACACGTACCCCGAATCGCGTTCTCTGCGTGATCATTCAATGTTTGTGCAATTCAATTCGTTACCTTCGTCCGCCTTGGAACGCGGTCATTGTTACATTCAGGACCCCAGCACCACGGTTGCGTGCGAGTTGCTGGATCCAAAGCCCGGAGAAAGGATTCTCGATGCAACTGCCGCGCCCGGCGGAAAGACCGGCTACATCGCGCAACTCATGGAAAATCTCGGAATAATCGTAGCATGCGACCGCGACCCGCAGCGTATAGACACACTAAAGGAGAACATGGCGCGCCTCGGTGTCGGAATTGCGCAGATTCTCCAACACGATTGGACAGGCAAGCGTGTCCCGCCGGAGATCACATCAGTGGCGCCATTTGATCGGATCCTGATTGATGCGCCGTGCAGCAACACCGGGGTAATGCGCAGGCGCGTAGACGTGCGGTGTCGATTACGAGCAAGCGATTTCCTACGCATGCAACAGCGGCAGATCGAAATTGTTCGCGCGCTCGTCCGGCTTCTCAAACCGAACGGTCTGCTCGTTTACAGCACGTGCAGCCTCGAGCCGGAAGAAAACGAAGAAGCCGTTCGTCGAATTCTCGAGAGCTCACCGGACCTGCGCTTGGCAGAAGAGGAAAGGTTTTCCCTGCCGTTTCGCGATGGTTTTGATGGGGCCTATGCTGCGAAACTCGTTCGCGAAATGTAGCGTGCTATGTGTCTAGCGCCAAAGGCGCAGAATTCATTTGCAGCCTGGGGCAACGCCCCAGGCTGAGATGAGAAGCGCCTTTGGCGCCATGGAGAGACAAATGAAACGATGAGAACACGCTAAACATGTACGTAGTGTGCAGCGGACCGAGTTGCATCCGGTCGGGCTAGTGGAAAGATAAACGCCTATGCACGACGATCGGTTCGACAAACTCGCAAAACTTCTGGTGAAATACTCCGTTCGACTCAAGCGCACTGAAACGGTCTTGATCGAAGCATTCGATATTCCTGACGAAATGATCGTCGCGCTGATTCGCGCGGTGCGAAAAGCGGGCGGCGTGCCTTTTGCGCAGACGTATCAAACTCGCGTGAACCGCGCGCTCGCGCTCGAAGCCTCGGATCGGCAGCTAAATCTGATGGCAAGTCACGAGCTGGCCCGGATGAAAAAAATGAATGCATACATCGCGGTGCGCGGCAGCAATAACATCACGGAATTATCCGATGTACCGCCGGACAGGATGAAATTGATCGGCCGAAAAATGCGTCCGGTGCAAGACCAGCGGGTCAAGAAGACAAAGTGGGTAGTGTTACGCTGGCCGACTCCATCGATGGCCCAGCTTGCCGGAATGAGCACGGAAGCCTTTGAAGATTTCTTTTTCGATGTCTGCACGCTGGATTACCGCAAACTGCAGCCCGGGATGAAAGCGCTGAAGCACTTGATGGAAAGGACCGATCGTGTCCAAATTAAAGGGCCCGATACTGATCTGCGTTTCAGCATCAAGGGAATTCCAGCCGTCATCTGCGGTGGCGACCGCAATATTCCCGATGGCGAAGTGTTCAGCTGTCCAGTGAAGGATTCGGTCGACGGCCACGTCACCTTTAACGCGCCAAGCATTTATCAGGGCACCGCCTTCGACGGCATCCGACTAGAATTCGAGGGCGGCAAGATTGTCGCTGCGACGAGCAACGAGACCAAAAAGCTAAACAAGATTCTCGATTCCGATCCCGGCGCGCGTTACATCGGCGAATTTTCGCTCGGCTTTAATCCGCGGGTGCTACAACCGATGCGCGACATCTTGTTTGATGAAAAAATCGCCGGCTCGTTTCATTTCACCCCGGGACAAGCGTACGAAGAAGCCGACAACGGAAACCGCAGCCAGGTCCATTGGGACATGGTCAGCATCCAGCGTCCCGATTACGGCGGCGGCGAAATCTATTTCGACGGCAAATTGCTTCGAAAAGAGGGCAAGTTTGTCCCGAAACAACTGCAGTCGTTAAACTGGCGCTGAGGGCGCACACCACCGTCACTCATCACTTCTCACTAATCGCTCGGCCGAATTAAACCTACGGGCGCGGTGGCGGAGTAGGCCGTGGCGAACCGCTAGGCGTCGGCGGCGGTGTGAGGCGCGGAGGCGGAGTGGGCCGCGGTGCCGGGGTCACATTCGGCGAAGCGGTAGGCGGCGGTGTTAAGCGAGGGGGCGGAGTGGGTCGCCCCGCCGACGTTGGACGGGACCTCGGTGTGGGAGTAACCCTCGGTCTTGAGCTCGGCGTGGCTGTAGCTGTCGCCACAGGAGTAGGCGTAGGTGTAGATGTAGATGTTGCCGTTCGTGTTGCAGTCGGCGTCGCACTGGGCGTCGCTGTTGGTGTTGGGCTCGGTGTACGTGTCCCTGTCGCAGTCGCAGTAGCAGTAGCAGTACCTGTCGCAGTAGCTGTAGCTGTCGCAGTAGCTGTAGCTGTCGGAGTAGGTGTCGGTGTGCGCGTTGCGCTCGGCGTGGCACTCGGCGAAGCGGTTGCCGTCGGGGTAGGTGTCGGTGTGCGTGTTGCGCTGGGCGTGGCACTCGGCGAAGCGGTTGCCGTCGGGGTAGGTGTGGGCGTGCGTGTTGCTGTTGGACTGGCAGTCGCCGTCGCGGTTGCAGTAGCCGTCGCGGTAGCAGTAGCCGTAGCTGTTGCTGTGGTTGTTGGTGTTGGAGGCGGTGTACGCGTCGCCGTCGCTGTGGCAGTAGCTGTGGCTGTTGGCGTCGGAGTGCGAGTAGCCGTGGGAGTTGCGGTTGGGGTGGGTGTCGGGCTGCGAGTAGCTGTTGGAGTAGGCGTCTGTAAACCAGACTGCGCGCAGTATCTGCCGCCGGTGTTCACCCAAAGGGAAGGACCAAGTCCGCCCCAGACGATCATTTCATTGCCGGTCCAGACGGACGTGTGGTATTGTCGGCCATCGGGCACATTGATGGTGCTTGTAGCTGTCCAACTATCCATCCCCGGGTTGTATCGCCCGCCGGTGTTTAAAGAACCGGATGTGCCGTTGCCGCCCCAGACAATCATTTTGGTGTCAGTCCAGACTGCAGAGTGCCGCCATCGCGCGACGGGAGCACCGCTAATGCTCGTGGCGGTCCAGGTGTCTGTGCTGGGATCGTATCGTCCGCCGGTGTTCAAGTAATCGGTCTGACCTCCACCACCCCACACGATCATTTCACTGCCGGTCCAGACTGCCGTGTGGTAGTATCGTGCAGAAGGCGGATTGGTGGTACTGGTCGCCGTCCAACTGTCTGTTCCGGGATTGTATCTCCCGCCCGTGTTCAGAAGAGCGGTGTTAATGCCGCCCCAGACGATCATTTCACTGCCAGTCCAGACCGCGGTGCCAAGGTAGCGTCCAGAAGGAGCATTAACGATGCTGGTACCTGTCCATGTGTTCGTAGTAGGATTGAATCTTTCGCCTGTGTTTAAGTAGTGAACAGGATCAGTTCCGCCCCAGGCGATCATTTCACTGCCAGTCCAGACCGCCGTATGATTGCCGCGCACCAGGGCAC
>WNGL01017323.1_pt1 | contig 28654 bp, 27 predicted proteins | sample 5400591 | NCBI WGS metagenome assembly WNGL01 (sample SAMN13153377, study PRJNA577476) | soil metagenome | isolation source: 80 cm soil or saprolite under Garry oak tree replicate 1 | place: USA:California | collected 2016-06-15 | reverse complement strand
CCGGAGTACGTCCACCAGGCCTGCGACGCCTCCCTCAAGCGGCTGGGGGTCGACCACATAGATCTGTACTATCAGCATCGCGTGGATCGCACCGTCCCTATAGAGGACACGGTGGGCGCCATGGCAGCGCTCGTGACGGCGGGGAAGGTGCGCCACCTGGGGCTCTCCGAAGCGGCGCCCGCGACGCTGCGCCGCGCGCACGCCGTGCACCCGATCAGCGCGCTGCAGACGGAGTATTCGCTGTGGTCGCGCGACCCCGAGGACGAGGTCCTGCCCACGTGCCGCGAGCTCGGGATCGGGTTCGTGGCCTACAGCCCGCTCGGGCGCGGGTTCCTCACCGGGCAGATCCGCCGCTTCGAGGACCTCGCCGCGGACGACTGGCGGCGCAACAACCCGCGCTTCCAGGGGCAGAACTTCCAGAGAAACCTCGACCTGGTGACGCGGGTGGAAGCGATCGCGCGGGAGAAGGGCTGCACTCCGTCGCAGCTCGCCCTCGCCTGGCTGCTGGCGCAGGGCGAGGATGTCGTGCCGATCCCCGGCACCAAGCGGCGGCGCTACCTCGAGGAGAACGCCCGCGCCGTGGAGATCGTGCTGACCGCGGGCGACTTGCAGCGCATCGGCGAGGTCGCGCCCAAGGGGGCGACGGCCGGCAGCCGCTACCCCGAAGGCGGGATGCGCAGTGTCAACGCCTAGGCCTCTCGCGCGCTTCGCCCGCCGCTGCGTCGTCGCCGCGATGCTGGGGCTTCCCGCGGCCGGCACGCTCCACGCCCAGCAGGACGTCGCGAAGGCGATCGCCGAGTTCGAGAAGGTCGATCCCGGGATTGAGAAGTTCTTCGCGACCGCGCACGGGTACGCGATCTTCCCTTCGATCGGCAAGGCGGGGTTCGGGGTGGGCGGGGCCCGCGGCAAGGGGTACGTGTACGAGCGCGGGCGCCTCATCGGGCGGTCGACGCTGACGCAGGTGACGGTCGGTCTGCAGTTCGGGGGTCAGGCGTACCGCGAGGTGATCTTCTTCAAAGACAAGACCGCGCTGGACGATTTCACCCGCGGCTCCTTCGAGCTCAGCGCCCAGGCCACGGCGGTCGCATTGAAGTCGGGCGTCGCCGCGAACCTCGCCTACAACGGCGGCGTCGCGATCGTAACGATGGCGAAGGGCGGCCTGATGTACGAGGCGTCGGTGGGCGGGCAGAAGTTCAGCTACAAGCCGCTGACGCGGTGATGGACGCCCGCATTCGGCTGCTGCTCGAAGTCTTCGATCAGGCGTTCGCGGGCCACTCCTGGCACGGCACCACGCTCTCGGGGTCGCTGCGCGGCGTGAGGGTCGCGCAGGCCTTGTGGCGCCCACAGCGAGGGCGGCACAACATCTGGGAGGTCGCGCTCCACGCGGCGTACTGGAAGTTCGTGGTGCGCTGCCGGCTCGGGCGCGACCCCGCGCTCAAGTTCCCGCGACCGGGAAGCAACTGGCTCGAGCTGCCCGAGCGGGCCGACCTGGGCGCCTGGCGGGGGGACGTCGCGCTCCTGAAGCGCGAGCACGCGCTGCTGCGTCGCACGATCGCGCGCTTCGATCCGGCGCGGCTCGGCCGCCGCGGCTGGCGGTCGCAGTGGAGCAACGTGACGCACATCTACGGCATCGCGTCACACGACCTGTATCACGCGGGGCAGATCCAGCTGTTGAAGCGGTTGGGCGCTAGGTGACCTTCAGGACCCGATCCCCCGGCCGCGCGCGCTGCACCACCTGGATCGCGACTTCCTGACCGACCGTCGCGCGCTGCACCTTCACGTGGTCCACTTCCATCGAGCCCACCTTTTCCGTGAAGTCGCTCGTGTGACCGTGGAAGTGCAGCTCATCGCCCACCGCCACCTCGCCCTCGCTGAGGCGCACGATGGCGACGCTCGGCCCCTTGAAGAAGTGCGTGACCGTACCGACGAGCTGCTCGGGCATGCCTCAATGTACTCCGCCGATGACACTTAGGAAGAGAACCCGGAGACGCCGCCTGCCTGAAACCTTCCCGGGGGTAGCCCCGTCGTCTTGCGGCGTGCAACCCTTTCAGGAGCGGCTGCATCTAATTGGCCGACCCGCCTCGAGGGCTCCCTATGCCGCCTGCCGTGCCGCTGCTCGCCGTCTTGCTCACGCTGCAGACGTCCGCCGACCCACAGGCGGCGCGGGTGCCGCCCCCCGGCGCGACGACCGCGGTCGCGGTGCGGGCGGACCGTCCGGTCGTGATCGACGGCAAGGACGACGACCCGGTGTGGCGCCTGGCGCCCGCGATCACGCAGTTCCGCGAGTTCCAGCCCAAGGAGGACGGTGACCCGCGGTTCGCGACGGAAGCGAAGGTCGCCTACGACTCGCGCAACTTCTACGTGTTCGTCCGGGCCTTCGATCCCCACCCGGATAGCATCCTCAAGCTCCTCGCCCGCCGCGACGTCCGCGCCGCCACCGACCAGATCAAGATCATCATCGACTCCTACCACGACCGCCGCACCGGCTTCGAGTTCGCCGTGAATCCGGCCGGCGTGAAGCGCGACTACGCGATCTACAACGACGGTCAGACGGAAGACGACGCCTGGGACGGCGTGTGGGACGTGGCGACGACGGTGGACTCGCTCGGCTGGACGGCGGAGTTCCGGATCCCGCTCTCGCAGCTGCGCTACGCGCCCGCGGCGACCAACACGTTCGGCTTCGGCGTGTGGCGCGACATCCAGCGCTACACCGAGCGCGTGAGCTGGCCCGTGTACCGCGCGTCGCGGCCGGGGTTCCCGTCGCAGATGGGTGAGGTGCGGGGGCTGGTCGGGCTGTCCTCACCCCGGCGGCTCGAGGTGACCCCCTATGGCGTCACGAAGAACGTGACCGTCGCCGACGGCGGAGCGTTCGATCACCCGCAGCGCTTCGCCGGCGGCGCGGACATCAAGTACGGCGTCACCTCAAACCTCACGCTCGACGCGACCGTGAACCCGGACTTCGGCCAGGTCGAGGCCGACCCAGCGGTCCTCAACCTCACCGCGTTCGAGACCTTCTTCCAGGAGCGGCGGCCCTTCTTCGTGGCGGGGACCGGGGTGTTCCGCTTCGACGTGAACTGCAGCCAGGTGAACTGCAACAGCGAAGGGCTCTTCTATTCGCGCCGCGTCGGCCGCGCGCCCCACCTCACGGACCTGTACGGTGATGCGAGCTCGCCCACGGGCACCACGATCCTGGGCGCCGGCAAGCTCACGGGCCGGCTCGCGAGCGGCCTCAACCTCGGCGTGCTCGAGGGCGTTACGGCGCGCGAGACGGGCCCGCAAGACCGCACCATCGAGCCGCTGACGAACTACGCCGTAGTGCGGGCCTTTCAGGATCTGCGGCACGGCGAGAGCGGGGTGGGCGTGATCGCCACGGCCGTGGACCGCAACCTCGACGTGTGGACCGACCCGTACCTGCGCCAGAGCGCGTACGCCGGCGCCGTGGACTTCCGTCACCGCTTCCCGGGGGGGCGTTACCAGCTTTCCGGGTCGCTCGACCTGAGCGGCGTGGCGGGGACGCGGCAGGCGATCGCCGCGACCCAGCAGTCCTCGGTCCATAACTACCAGCGGCCCGACGGCTCCCAGACCTTCGATTCGACGCGCACGACGCTCATGGGCGATGCCGAAGAGCTGCTCCTCGGCAAGGTGGGCGGTGGCATTACGCGGTTCGAGACGAGCTATCTCCGCCGCTCTCCCGGGTTCGAGGTCAACGACCTGGGCTTCCTGCAGCGGGCGGATCAGCAGAGCTGGAACAACTGGTTCGGGCTGCAGTCGTTGCATCCGAGCTCCTTCTATCAGACCGCGTTTTGGAACTTCAACTGGTGGCAGTATTGGGCGGCGGACGGGCTTGCGCTGGAACGCGCCGCCAACAGCAACGTGCACGTGCAGCTCAACAACCGCTCGTGGCTGCACGCGGGCTCCACTTTCGGTCAGCTCGGCACGACCTTCTGTGACCGCTGCGCGCGGGGCGGGCCGGCGGTGCGGGCCGATCCCTACTTCTCGGCGTGGGCGGAGTGGGATGGCGATGGCCGGCCACCGGTGGTGCCGTTCGTGTGGGGCAACTACTGGCGCGGCGACGGCGGCCGCTCGGAGTCGGTCGAGCTCAACACCCAGGTGAGTGTCCGGCTCGCTTCCCAGTTCAACGTTTCCTTCCGTGTCACCGGATCGCACAACGTGGCCGACGCGCAGTGGTACGGCAACTTCGTGGACGGAACCGGTGTGACCCACTACACGTTCGCTCACCTGAACCAGAAGACCGCGGCGCTCATCGGCCGCGTGGACTACATCGTCACCCGCGACCTGACCGTGCAGATCTACGCGCAGCCGTTCGTGAGCAAGGGCACGTACTCGAACGTGCGTGAGCTGGCCAACCCCCGCGCCGCGGCCTACGACGACCGCTACCAGCCGTATGCGGTGACGAGCCCCGACCAGTTCAACTTCAAGCAGTTCCGGTCGAACCTGGTGTTGCGGTGGGAGTATCGCCCCGGCTCGACGCTGTTCCTTGTGTGGAACCAGGGGCGGCAGGATTCCGCGCCGGCGCAGGGCACGAGGTCGATCGCCGGCGACTTCCGCGACCTGTTCGACGCCCACCCGGACAACACGTTCCTACTGAAGGTGTCCTACTGGCTGGAGCGCTGAGCGCCCCCGCTCAGAACAGCTCCAACTGCTCGGTACCGACGAGGCCCCGCAGCCGCTCCAAGAGCTTCACCATCGCCCAGGAGTCGCGCTCGCAGTAGGACAGCAACGCCTGGCGCAGGCGCGCGCGCTCCTGGGGGCGCATCGCGTCCCCGTCGAACATCAGGCGCTGTAGCTCGACGCTCGCCGTCTCCCCCTCGTTGATCTCGAGATCGCCGTACGCGAGGCTCGGCACGAGCGCGGGCAGCACGTGCTTGATGCTGAAGCTGCCGCCGAAGTCGGGATGGTACACGTGGTTGCGGATCACGGGCAGCAGGTCGATGAGCTTCGCGCGGATCGCGTCGAGCTCGCGGGCCAGGTCCGGCACCGCCTGCGCCAGCTGCTTGAGACACTCCCGCTCGAAGCTCGCGTAGTAGGCGACGACGTGCCGCGCGCCGCCGCAAGCCCGCACCACGGCCTCGGCGAGCGCCGGGCGCGGGTCATCCGGCCCGTCCGCGATCCATTCGTGATGGACGTACTTGCCACNNNNGCCCCTGCGTGTGGCAGCTGAACTGCACCGGCATGTTCTCCCACGGCCGGCAGCCGGCGTAGCGCGGGATCGCGAGGGCCACGGTCTCGAAATCGAGGAACGCGAGCGGCCCGGCGAAACCCGTGAGGGCCGCCGCGAGCGCCGGCTGCGCCACGAGCCGCCCCGACGTCACCGCCTGCACCTGGCGGGCGTGGATCGCGGAGAGCTCGAGGTCCGTCGGCAGGTCGTAGATCGTCGCGTAGCCGTCCGCCTCGTACTCGAGCACCTTGCGGCGTTCGATGCGGTACAGCGTGCTCACGTGATGTTGCGGCAGCTTCCAACAGCGGTCCAGGAAGGGACAATCGTAGGGCTTGGTGCAGTGCTCGCCGATCGGGACGTCCGGGAGCGGCCCTCCCAGCATCCGGAGCTGCGCGGCGATCTCGTCGGGGACGCCGAGCAGCGCCGCCTCGACCGCCGCGGTCACGTCCTCCCGCACGAACAGGTGCGAGAGGTCGGGGTGGCGGCAGTCGGGGTTCAGGTGCATCACCTCCGCGCGCTCGACGGGCAGGCCGCCGTGCCGCAGGACGTGGACCTGGACGGCGACGTCGGGAATGTGTTCCGGCTTCAAGCTGTTCGAGGCCTTGACCTCGATCACGCCGTAGCCGCCGGGCCGTTGCCGCTCGAGGATGTCCACGGCGGCGTAGGTGTCGTCGGCGAGGAACGCGGCCTCGTAGAGGGCGGGGGGATCGCGCCGCAGCGACTCGCGCGTGGCCGCCACTTTGTTGTCGAGCTGGTAGAAGGGCAGGTCGATGAGCTCGCCGCCCGGCACGTACTGCCGCGCCCGCTCGCCCACCTGGGCGCCCTGCGCGAACAGATTTTGCAGGGCCTTGGTGGGGATCAGCTCGGCGGCCTCGGGTTCGTGTACCCGCCACCACAGCTGCTTGTGACATTGCAGCCCCGAGAGGAAGCGGGACTTCGACAGCTTGGCGGATGCGCCCGCGTGGGAGGGCATCGCCGGGAGACTAACCGTTCCGGGGATGTCGAAGCAAGTTGGTGGAATGCGACTCGAGTTCTCCGGCGCTCCCGAGATCGCCGCGCCACCGGAGCAGGTGTGGCAGCGGCTCCTCGACCACGAGTTCGTGGCGTCCGTCGCGCCGGGCGTGGAATCGGTCGAGGCGGTGGACGACCGCCACTTCAAGGTGGTGTCCGCCTTCGGCGTCGGCAGCGTGAAGCTCAGGTTCCAGCTCGATGTCGAGCTGACGGACGTGCGCCCGCCGCAACGGCTCAAGCTCGCCGCTCGCGGCAAGGCACCGGGCTCCGCGGTCGACGTGACCACCGACCTCGAGATCGAGCCGGTGGCGCCGAATCGCTCCCGCCTGAAGTGGAGCGCCACGTCCGAGGTGCGCGGCACGGTCGCCAGCGTGGGCGCGCGCCTGCTCACGGGGACGGCCAAGAAGCTCACCGAGACCTTCTGGCAGCAGTTCGCCGATCGGGTGGCGCGGCCCTCTCCGTAGTCCCCCAGGGTAGATTTCCTTCGCATGAAGCACTGGCACGAAACCCGGGCCGTCCTCGATCGCCTCGCCGAGCTCCGCGGGGCGGGCCGGCGCGCCGCGCTCGCGACCGTCGTGCGCGCCCGCGGCTCCGCCTACCGCCACGAGGGCGCGAAGCTGCTCGTCGCCGAGGACGGGAGCACGGTCGGCAACGTGAGCGGGGGGTGCCTCGAGCAGGACGTGCGCGAGGTGGCGCTCCAGGTGCTCGCGTCGGGGACGCCGGAGCTCAAGAGCTACTGCTCGAGTACCGACGAGATCGCGGCCTGGGACCTTGGCGTCGGGTGTGAGGGGCAGGTGGACGTTCTCGTCGAGCCGGTGCTCGAAGAGCGTGCGCGGGAACGGGAGCTGCTCGACGGCCGGGTCCCCTTCGTCGTGTGTACGGTGATACGGCCTGGGAAAGGGGAAGGGGGAAGGGAGAGGCTCGTCGTCACCCGCGACACCGGCGAAGGCGACCTGGGATCCCCGCCGCTCAATCGCGGAGCGACCGCGCGTGCCAGGGATCTGCTCGGCACCGAGGACTCGAGGGTCGTCGAGATCGCCGGCCGGGCGGTCTTCTGCGACGTGTTCCTGCCGCCCCCCGAGCTCGTGATCTGCGGCGCGGGTGACGACGCCCGGCCGCTGGCGCGTTTCGCGGCGGACATCGGGTTCCGCGTCGTGATCGTGGACCGGCGCGCCGCCTACCTCACGGCCGAGCGTTTCCCCACGGCGGCGGCGCTGGTCGAGAGTCGCCCCGAGGAGCTGCTCCGGCGCCTGTCGCCCGACGCCGCCTGCTACGCCGTCGTCATGACCCACAACTTCGCCGACGACCAGGGCTACCTGCGTGCCCTCGCCGGGACGCCGGCTCCCTACATCGGGATGCTGGGACCGCGTCAGCGCACCGAGCGGATGCTCCAGGCTCTGAGCACCGCGGGGGCGCTTGGCGAGCGCGACGCGGCACGGATCTACGGCCCCGTGGGCCTCGACGTCGGGACCGACGGGGCGGAGCAGGTCGCGCTGTCCGTCATTGCGGAAATCCTGGCCGTGCGCTCGGGCCGGCGGGCGGAGTCGCTGCGCGAGCGCCAGGCCCCGATCCATGCATCGAGCGAGTAGGCGTTACGACGTCCGTGCCCACGACATTTAGAGACTTGCGCGTCGCGGGCATCGTGCTCGCGGCAGGCGCCTCGCGGCGTATGGGGCGCAACAAGATGCTGCTCGAGCTCGGAGGGGAGCCGCTGGTGCGGCGCGCGGCGCGGCGCGCCCTCGAGGCCGGACTCTCACCCGTGGTGATGGTGCTGGGCCACGAGGCGGAGCGCCTCCGCGTCGAGCTCGCAGGTCTCCCGTGCGACTGCGCGATCAATCCCGATTACACGGGCGCGACCAGCGGGTCGCTGCACCGGGGCCTGGAACGGCTTCCCGCGGACGTTGCGGCGGTGGTCGTCCTGCTCGCCGACATGGTGCTCGTGACCCGGCAGATGCTCGAGGGGCTCGTGGCGGCGGCGCGGCGCGAGTCGGCGCCGCTCTTCGTGTCACGCTACGGCGACGTGACCGCGCCGCCGCTCTTGTTCCGCCGCTCCCTGTTCGGGGAGCTCATGGCGTGGACGGGGGAGGGCTGCGGCAAGGCCGTGGTGCAGCGGCACAAGGCCGAAGCGGTCTACCTCGACTGGCCGCCCGCGGCGCTCGCGGACGTGGACACTCCGGAGGACTTCACGGCGGCGCAGGCGCTCATCGCGCAGGCGTAGCGGCGGCGGAGTCACGATACCCCCGAGCTCCCGTCGGGGGCATCTTCGTGTCACACCAGGTTCCGCAGCACGAACCACACGTTCGCCGGGCGCTCCGCGAGCCGCCGCACGTACCACGGGAACCAGTGCGTCCCGTAGCTGACGAGCACCCGCACCACGCAGCCGTCCGCCGCGAGGGCGCGCTGGTCCGCGGAGCGAATCCCGTACAGCATGTGCACCTCGTAGCCGTCCCGCGGGACGCCCAGCGCGCGGGCCCGCTCCCGCAAGCGGCCGATCAGCCGCAGGTCGTGCGTGCCGAACACCGGCAGCGCCCGGGCGCGCGCCGCCTCCTTGAGCAGCTGCTCCGCCAGCGCGACGTACGCTGCATCCACGTCGCGCTTCTTCGGAAAGGCGACCGCCGGCGGCTCGTTGTACGCTCCCTTGACGACGCGGATCGCGGGCCCGAGCGGGACCAGGCGGTCGAGATCGGTGAACGTGCGGTGGAGATAGGCCTGGAGGCAGACGCCGACGCGGGCGTGCTCGGCGCGCACTTCGCGGTACAGGTCCAGCGTCGCGTCCACGTAGCGCGACTCCTCCATGTCGATCCAGAGAAAGGACCCGGTCTGCTCGGCGCGCGCCGCGAGCGCGCCCAGGGCCGCGGCGCAGGCGGCGCGATCCACGTCCAGCCCGAGATGCGTGAGCTTGACCGAGAGCTGGGCCGGCAGCCCCCGCCGGCGCACCTGGCCGAGGACGTCGAGGTAGTGATCCCGCACGGCCCGGGCCTCGGCGGGATTGCGCACCTGCTCGCCGAGCTGCGTGAGCAGCGTCCCCAGGCCGGCTCGGGCGAAATCGGCGGCGGCGTCGAGCGCTGCCGCGACGTCTTCGCCCGGCAGGAAGCGCCGCGCGGCGCGGCGGAAGAACGCGCGGCGCCGCAGCTGGTCGGCGAGCCAGGCGCTGCGCGAGGCACGGAGCAAGAGTCGCCGGGCGAGGGACATGACGCGGTAAGCTAGGTCTGGAACGGGAGCGGAGCGAGGTCCATCTTCACGGGATGAAAGCGGCGCCCGCGGCCGTCGGGTTTCGCGTCAAGTCGGGGTGGGCCACCGGAGTCCTGGTGGCGGGCCCGGCGAGCGCGCCGCGCGCGCTCGACCGCCGCGTCGTCGAGCTGAGCGATCCGGCGGTGCCCACCTCCCGCCAGCCGTATCATGCCGTCATGGGCGCGGCCGGCGCGGCGTCGCGGCGCGTCGAGGAACGGTTGCTGCGCGTCGTCACAGGCGCGACCGAGCGATCGATCCGCGACTTGCTCGAGCGGTACCGTGACGCCGGCCACGCGATCCGCGCCGCCGCCCTCGTGGTGGGGAGCGTCATCGACCCCGCCCGGATCGCGAACGACCACATTCGCGCGCATGCGCTCGAGGGGGCGCTGTTCCGGACGGCGCTCGCCGCGGCGCTCGACTCGCAGGGCGTGCCGTGCTCCGTGGTGGTGGAGCGCGAGGCGTACGCTCGGGCCGCGGCGCTGCTGAAGCGCACCGAGGCGCAGTTGCGACGCGCCGTTACGGAGCTGGGCCGCTCGCTCGATGGTCCCTGGCGCGCGGACGAGAAGACCGCCACCCTGGCGGCGTGGATGGCCCTGCGACGCCGCTAAGACGGGTCGTCCTTGGCAGCGAGCGTGTAGCACCACGCTTCCCCCTCCAGCACCGTCTCGCCGTCCTCGCGCTTGATGACGACGCGCAGCTGGCACACCGGCTTGGTCGGGTGCACGCTCACCACCTCGGCCTCTGCCGTGATCGTGTCGCCGAGATAGACCGGCGCCGTGAACTTCCAGTTCTGGCTGAGGAAGACGGTCCCGGATCCGGGCAGGTCCATCGCCACGAGGGCGTGCAGCAGCCCCGTGGTGAGGCCGCCCTGGACGACCAGCCGCCCGAACTTAGTGCGGTGCGCGAACGCCGCATCGAAATGCAAGGGATTGTAGTCCCCCGTCAGGGCCGCGTACGTCTGCACGTGCTCGGCCGTGAGCGTGTGGCTGCGGCGCGCCTTTTGTCCCACGACGAGGTTCATGGCGGATCCCGTGTTGAGGCCCTAGTGTTGTCGCCCGACTCGACGCCCCCCCCAGCCCGGAGGTCACGATGACCGTTGCTCGCTCCGCGGCGCTTGCCGCCACGGCCGTGCTGGTCCTGCTGCCGGCGGTCGTTCCCGCCCTGTCCGCCCAGTCTCCCAATACCCTGTCCCCCGCCGAGCGCGCCGCGGGCTGGCGGCTGCTGTTCGACGGCAAGACGACTGCCGGCTGGCGTGGCTTCAAGATGGACTCGATGCCTGCCGGATGGCAGGTCGTCGACGGCGCGCTCACCCGCGTCGCGGCGGCCGGCGACATCGTCACGCGCGAGCAGTTCCGCGACTTCGAGCTCTCGCTCGAGTGGAACGTCGCGCCGGGGGGCAACAGCGGGATCTTCTACCGCGCGAGCGAGGACGACGAAGCCATCTACTGGACCGCTCCCGAGATGCAGGTGCTGGACGACGCGCGGCATCCCGACGGCAAGTCACGTCTGACCGCGGCCGGCTCGAACTTCGGCCTCTATCCCGCGCCCGCCGGGGTGGTGAAGCCGGCGGGCGAGTGGAACCGGGTGCGCCTCGTCGCCCGGGGGCATCACGTGGAGCATTGGCTGAACGGTGTGAAGGTGGTCGCATACGAGCTCTTGAGCCCCGACTGGGAGGCGAAGGTCAAGGCGAGCAAGTTCGCCCCGCACCCGCGCTACGGGCGCAACGCGGCGGGCTACATCGGCCTGCAGGACCACGGTGACCGCGTGGCCTACCGCGACATCAAGGTCCGGGTGCTGCCGTGAGCACGCGTGGCCGGCTCTCCATGATGATGTTCCTCCAGTACTTCATCTGGGGGGCGTGGTTCGTCACCATGGGAACCTACCTCGGCAGCACGCGGCATTTCAGCGGCCCGCAGGTCGGCGCCGCGTACATGACGACCGCGATCGCCGCGATCGTGTCCCCGTTCTTCATGGGCGTGTTCGCGGACCGGTTCTTCGCCACCGAGAAGCTGCTTGCCGCCCTTCATCTGGTGGGTGGGGCGATCCTGTGGTACGTGTCCACGGTGACGACGTTCTGGACCTTCTTTGCGGCCCTGATCGTGTACGCCCTGTGCTACATGCCGACGCTGTCGCTGACCAACTCGATCTCGTTCCACAACGTCGCCGACCCGGCGCGCGACTTTCCGTTCATCCGCGTGCTGGGCACGATCGGGTGGATCGTGGCGGGGATCCTCGTCGGCAAGGTGCTGCACGCCGACGCCCAGGCGCTGCCGCTGCGGGTTGCCGCGATCGCGTCGTTCACGCTGGGACTCTACTCCTTCGCCCTGCCCCACACGCCGCCCCGGGCCGCCGGGATGCCGTTCAGCGTCCGCAACGCCCTCGGGCTCGACGCGCTGCAGCTGCTCACGGACCGAACGTTCGTCGTGTTCGTCGTGGGCTCGTTCCTGCTGTGCATCCCGCTGCAGTTTTACTACGCGTTCACGAACCTCTTCCTGAACGAGATCCGCGCGCCTGAGCCCGCCTTCATCCAGACGTTCGGGCAAATGTCCGAGATCTTCTTCATGCTGCTCTTGCCGTTCGCGCTGCGGCGCTACGGCATCAAGACGATCATGCTGGGCGGAATGCTGGCCTGGACCCTCCGCTACCTCGCGTTCGGCAACGGCAATATCGGCGCCGGGATGTGGCTGCTCTACGCCGGGATCCTGCTGCACGGAGTGTGTTACGACTTCTTCTTCGTGGCCGGGCAAATTTACACGGACCAGCGGGCGGGCGAGAAGATCCGCGCGGCGGCGCAGGGCCTCATTAACGTCGTCACGAACGGGGTCGGCTACGCCATCGGCGCCTGGGTGTCGGGCCGCGTCGTGGGCGCCTTCGCCACCGCCGCGCCCGACGGGGCGATAACGCACGACTGGCACCGCATCTGGATGTATCCCGCTACCATGGCCTTCGTTATTCTCGCGCTGTTCGCGGTGTTGTTTCGGCCGCGCGCGGCGGGCGCGGCTCAGGGACCGGTCGCTCTCGGGGATTGAGTTCGGCGTGAAGGAGTCGGATGCCCGAGCTGCCGGACATCGTCGTCTATCTGGAAGCGCTGGGACCGCGCGTGGTGGGCCGCCCGCTCCAGGCGCTCCGGATCCCGAGCCCCTTCCTGCTGCGGACCGTCGATCCCCCGGTCGCCGACGTGACGGGGCGCGTGGTGCAGGAGCTCCGTCGGCTCGGCAAGCGCATCGCGTTCCGTCTCGACGACGACTACTTCATCGTGCTGCACCTCATGATCGCGGGGCGGCTGCGGTGGCAGCCGCACGGCGCGGCGATCCCGCGCCGCTACGGTCTCGCCGCTTTCGACTTCCCCAACGGCACGCTGCTCCTCACCGAGGCGAGCAAGAAGCGGCGCGCCTCCATCCACCTGGCGCGGGGCGCGCGCGCCCTCGCCGCGCTCGACCGCGGGGGTCTCGAGGTGCTCGAGGCCGATCTCTCCGCCTTTCGGGAAACGCTCGCGCGTGAGCGCCACACCCTCAAGCGCGCCCTCACCGACCCGCGGCTCTTCAGCGGCATCGGGAACGCCTACTCGGACGAGATCCTGCATGCGGCGCGCCTGTCGCCGCTGCAGCTGACGTCGAGGCTCACGAACGAAGAGCGACGGGTTCCCCGAGAAGGTGACGGCGTTTCGGGAGGGCATGGCCGTGCACGGGCGGTACCGGAAGCCCTGTCCGGTGTGCGGCTCCGCGGTCCAGCGGATCCGCTACGCGGAGAACGAGGTGAACTACTGCCCGACGTGCCAGACCGGCGGGCGGCTGCTCGCCGATCGCGCGCTGTCGCGGCTGCTCAAGCAGGACTGGCCCCGGTCGCTCGAGGAGCTCGAGGCGCGGGGACTCGGCGCGCGGGAGTCCTCTTAGGGCCGCGGTCCCGCGGGCAGGTGCTCGAGCAGGTAGCGTGTGAGCAGCGAATAGAGATGCAGCCTCGTGCCCTGCTCCTCGCAGATGCAATGGCTCCGGTTCGGATACTCCATGAAGTCCACCGGCTTGCCGAGCGCGATCAGCCGGTTGAGCAGGCGTTGCGTGCCCTGGTAATGCACGTTGTCGTCTCCCGAGCCGTGCACCACGAGCAGCCGGCCGCGCAGCCCCTCGGCGTGAGTGATGGCCGAGGATTCCTGGTAGCCGGCCGCGTTCTCCTGCGGCAGGCCCATGTAACGCTCCTGATAGATCGTGTCGTAGAGCCGCTCGTCGGGCACGGGCGCCACGCTCATACCCACCTGATAGACCTCGGGATAACGGAACAGGGCCTGGAGCGTGCTCGAGCCCCCGCCGCTCCAGCCCCAGATCGCGACGCGCGTCGAGTCGAGGTAGCGGCGCGACCGTGTGAGCGCCCGCACCGCGTCCGCCTGCTCGCCGCTCGACACCACGCCGATCGCGCCGTAGACCACTTTGCGCCACGCGCGTCCCTTCGGCGCCGGAGTGCCGCGGTTGTCCACGCTTGCGACCACGTACCCCTGATCCGCGAGCGTCCGGAACCACACCCCGGGGCTTCCGAACCACTGGTCGAGCACCGTCTGTCCAGCCGGCTCGCCGTACACGTACATCAGCAGCGGATACGTCTTGGTGGAATCGAAGACGCGCGGGCGGATCATCCAGCCGTCGAGCGTCGCGCCGTCCGGCAGCGCTACTCTGAAGAACTCCGCCTTGCGGCCGGTCAGCGGGGTGACGGCCGCCCGCAGCGCCTCGTTGGCGGCGAGAGTCCGCACGATGTCGTGCAACGGCAGCCGCACCAGGTCCGTCATGCTGGGGGTGTCGAAGGTCGAGTAGGTGTGGAACGCCCAGCGCGCGTCCGGTGAGATCTCGTAGCCATGGGTGCCCGGCCGGTCCGCCGGCGAGAGGCGCTCCGGCGTGGCGCGGCCGTCGAGGCGCGTGCGGTACAGGTATCGCTGGGTCGCGTTGTCGGGCGAGGCGATGAAGTAGAGCCAGCCACCCGGCTCGTCCACGGCGGCGACGTCGGTGACGTCGAACTGACCGGGCGTCACGACCTTCACGCGCTTGCCGTCGCGCGAGACGCGATACACGTGCCGCCACCCGTCGCGCTCGCTCACCCAGGTGAACTCGCGCCCGCGGCCGAGCCACCGGAGATCGTCCACCACGTCCACCCACGCGCTGTCCCGCTCGACCAGCACGGTTCGCACCGCGCCGCTCGCCGCGTCGCCGAGCATGACGCGATCGACGTTCTGGCGGCGGTTGATCCGCTGCAGCACGATCTCGCGTGGCCCGGCCCACTCCATCCGTGGCACGTAGTTGTCGCGGGGATCGTCCGGCACCTGCAGCCAGGTCGTGGGGCCGCCGTCCGCGCTCACGACGCCGATGGTGACGGCCGAGTTGGCGGTCCCCGCCTTGGGGTACTGGATGGGGATGACGAACGGGTAGAGCGAGTCGGTGTTGTTGATCAGCAGAAACGTGCGCACGCCGGTCATGTCGAAATGCCAGTAGGCGATGCGCGTCCCGTCGGGAGACCAGCGGAACCCGTCCCTCAGGTCGAACTCCTCCTCGTAGACCCAGTCGCTCATGCCGTTCACGTGCAGCGAGTCGGCGTTGTCGGTGAGGCGGGTGATGCGCCCGTCGGTGAGGCGCTCCACGTACAGATCGCCCTGACGCACGTAGCCGACGCGGTCGCCCGCGGGAGCGAACTTGGCGTACATTAGCGATGACGGCGGGGCATCGCGCCCGCCCAGCCGCCGCAGCGAGCCGCTGCGCCGGTCGAGCACCCAGTAATCGCCGCGCGTGTTCTGGCGCCAGACGCGACGGGAGTTCGTGAACACGAGCAGTTGCGCGCCGTCCGCCGACCAAGTGTAGTCGTCGATGTCGAGGGGTACGGCGCCTCCGGCGGGGACGAGCTGCCGCGCCGTGACGTACACGGTGCGCGCGCCGGTGGCGGTCTCGTAGCGCACGATGTCCGAGCCGCCGCGCAGATCGGCGGAAGGCTCGACCGTGGTATAGGCCGCCCCGCCGTCGATCCAGCGGGCGGGGCCGAATCGCTCCGGAGCGAACTCGCGCGAGGCGAACAGGCGCCGCAGCATCTCGCTCATCGGAGCGGGCAGCTGAGCGGCGAGGCGCGGCGCAGGGAACACGCTCGCGAGCGTGAGGACAAACGTCGTTCGACGCATCAATTGTGTCACGGCTTCCAGGCTCCCTTCGCAACCGCTGGCACGAACGCCTCGAGCCCCTTGGGGGGAAAGTCCAGCGTCTTCCCCTGCTCGGCGCTCATGTAGGCCGTCATCAGGAGCTTCACCACCTCGACGCCGTCGTCGAACGTCAGCTCGGGTGGCTCACCCTTCAGGAACGCCCGCACGAAGTGGCGGTCCTCGGCCTCGTAGCCGTACACCGCCGCTTCGCCCGCGACCACGGGCATCAGCCCGATCTCGGCGTTCTGCTTCTCCACCAGGTCCTCGCCGGCCTCGCCCTGCACCGCGCGGCTGAAGAAGAGCCGCAACCCGCTGTCGAGCGAGTTCCACGTCATAGAGTACTCGGGACCGAGCAGCTCGGCCGAAAGCCTGAGCCCCGGGCCCACGAAGCTCCACGACGTCGTGGCCTCGCCAAGCACCGTCGCGCCGTCCTCGGCGGCGAACTCGATCATCATGCTGGCGAAGTCCTCGGCGGGCGCCTTGGCGTAGTCCACCTCCTTCCCCATCATCTGTTGCAGCCGCTTCGCGTACTCCGGTCGGGTCCACTTCAGGCTCGCGATGTGGCCCGTCACCCGCGCGGGACGGATGCTGGACGAGGGCGCGCCGGGCTTGGTGAGGAGGTGGTGCACCACGAGCGCCGAGTGGCACATCATGTCGTTCAAGACCCCGCCTCCCTGGAGCTCGCCCCGCCAGAACCACGGCATGTGCGGCCCGCTGTGCTCTTCGGCGGCGCGGGCGAGATAGGGACGGCCCGTGAGCGACGCACCGCGGGCCCAGATGATCGCCCGCCCCTGGACGACCGCCGGCGCGAACGCCTGGTTCTCGAGATAGCCGTGGGCGATGCCGGCCTGCGTCACGAGCTCGGCGACGCGCTTCGCTTCGGCGACGTTGCGGGCGAGCGGCTTCTCGCAGGCGATACCCTTGAGCTCGCCCTTGCCGCGCGCGATCGTGTCCGCGATCTCCTCCACGTTCTCGACGCGGGCGAAGTTCGGCCCGCACAGCCACACGGCGTCGATCGCGGGATCGGTCGCCAGCTGGGCGATGGACGGGAACGCCTTTGCCTCGCCGACGTCGAGCCGGCGCGCCAGGGCCGCCATCTCCTCGGCGTGCTGCCTGTTCGGGCTCCATACCCCTAGGACGTCCGCGTCGCGCACGGCCCGGAAAGCTTGGAGATGGAACCGCGCGTTGAACCCGCTGCCAATGAACCCGACGCCGAGCCGCTGCTCAGGCATGGACCCTTCCCCCTTCCCCCGCCTCACCACGGGTACTTCACGCCGAGTTTCTTCAGCTGTTCGTCCGGGCATCCCTTCCATTCGGGCACGACCACGTTGCCCATGTAGCGGAGGTCCTGCACGCCCATCTTGCTGGACCAGAACCCCGACGCCGTCAGGTCGCGGAAACCGTTGAAGAACGCGACGCCAGGGGCGAGAGCGGATTTGGCCCTCTTGGGCCACGCGATGTCGTCGAGCACGGCGACGCGCTCGGCGTCCGCGCAGGCCACGAAGGTCTTGCCGTAGCGATCGTCGCACTCGTGGTCCAGCCAGGCGAGCCCGCCACGCATCGCGGTCCGGCGGCCCGGCTCGTCGGTGAGCACGAAGTCCATGAACTCGGGGACGCCGGCATCGGTCGCGCTGCCGGAGCGGCCGTCGCGCGGGATGACGAGGTCGACGAGCACCCGCACGGTCTCCCATTCGTGTGGCGTGAAGAACTTGGGCTCGTAGCCCCTCCCCGCCGAGCGGGCCTTGGCGACGAACTCGGCCGCGCGCTGCACCTGGAGCGGCGTGAGCCAGAACCCGACCCCGGCTGCTAGGACCTTGACCGTCTCGCGGCGGTTCATGCCCCACTCCAATGCGGAATGTGGAATGCGGAATGCGGAGTATTCAATGCGGCACGCGGAATCGAAGGACGCGCGTCAAACTCCGCACTCCGCATTCCGCATTTCTTCACAGATCCCCCCGTTTCATTCGATCGACGATGTACTCGCTGGTCCGCCACGCCAACGCGAGGATCGTCCACGTCGGGTTCTTGTCCGCCTGCGACACGAATGGCCCGCCGTCCGTGACGAACAGGTTTCTCACGTCGTGCGCCTGGCACCAGCGGTTCAACACCGACGTCTTCGGGTCGTCGCCCATGCGGGTCCCGCCGAGCTCGTGGATGATCCGGCCGCCCGGCGCGATTCCGTACTGCTCGTCGGCGCCGGGCGCGGCCCAGAGCGGCGTCCCGCCCATCGCGTGGATGAGCGCCTGGAAGGTCTCGTGCATGTGCTTGACCTGCCGGACCTCGTGGTCCGACCACTTCCAATGGAAGCGCAGCACCGGGATGCCCCAACGGTCCACCGTGTCCGGGTCGATCTCGCTGTAGCAGTCTTCGTTCGGAATCTGCTCGCCCCGTCCGGAGAACCCGACCGCCGCGCCATAGTAGCGACGGTACATATCCTTGAGGTCCTTCCCGTAGCCGCCGCCGCCCGGATAGCTCTCGATCCCGCCCATGAAGCCTGCGGACGGCTGATCGTGCCCGCCCCACACTTCGATGTGGTAGCCGCGGGGGAAGTCGAGCTTCGCGTTGTCGAGCCACCAGGGCATGTACAGGTGCATTCCGCCTACCCCGTCCTCGTTGTGCGGCACGCCGTCGGCGAGGCGGGGGATGAACCCCGCCATGTCCGTGCCGGTCGTGTCGGTGAGGTACTTGCCGGCGACGCCGCTCGAGTTCGCGAGCCCGTTCGGGAACAGCGACGACTTCGAGTTCAGGAGCAGGCGCGCCGACTCGCACGCGCTGGCGGCGAGCACGACGACACGCGCGCGTGCGTGCCGGTCGCTGCCGTCGGTCTTGTCCACGTAGGCGACGCCCGTGACCCGGCCGGTCTTGTCGAGCGTCACCTCGCGCGCCATCGCGTTTGTGACGAGCGTGAGCTTTCCGGTCGCGAGGGCGGGCGCGATCAGCACGTTGGTGGACGTGAAGTTCGAGTTGCTGCGGCAGCCGCGGTTGCATTGGCCGCAATAGTGGCAGGCGGGGCGGCCATGCAGCGGGCGGGTGAGGATCGAGAGGCGGGAGGGGATGCAGGTGATCGCGAGCCCGTCGCACGCCTGCTTCACGAGCAGCTCGTAGCAGCGGGGTCTGGGCGGCCGCAGGAAAATCCCGTCCGGCTCGTTCGGGAGGCCTTCCTTCGACCCGAAGATCCCCACCAACCGGTCGACCCGGTCGTAGTACGGCTTCACGTCGTCATAGCCGATCGGCCAGTCCTCCCCCAGGCCGTCGACGCTCTTGTGCCGGAAGTCCTTCGGCCCGAAGCGCAGCGAGATCCGGCCCCAGTGGTTCGTGCGCCCGCCGACCATACGGGCGCGCCACCAGTCGAACCGCGTCCCCGGTGCCCGCGTGTACGGCTCCCCCTCGATGTCCCACCCGCCGATGCAGGCGTCGAATTCGCCGAACGGTCGCTCTCGGCTGGAGGCGCCGCGCCGCGCGGTGTCGTAGGGCCAGGTGAGCATCGCGGAGTCCTTGGTGTTGTCCCAGGGGCCGCCCGCCTCGAGCACGATCACGTCCGCGCCCGCCTGCGTGAGCACGGAGGCGGCCATGCCGCCGCCCGCCCCCGAGCCGACGATGCACACGTCGTACGTCTTCTGCTGGCTGAACACCATCGGCTCCTCTTGGGTCAGAACTCGAGGTGCTTGAGGTAGTCGTAGCTCGCCCGGATGGAGGCGAACGGGTCGGCCGGCTGGTCGTGCTCGACGAAACAATAGGCGATGCCGGCCTGCGCGCGTCGCGCGAAGATCCTCTTGAAGTCGATGACGCCGCGGCCCACGTCGGTCATGCCGCGCTGGCGCGTCTTGTCCATGTCCTTCACATGCACCATGGGAAAGCGGCCGGGGTACCTGGCGAAATAAGTGAGCGGGTCGCCGCCGCCCTTCCTGATCCAGTAGAGGTCGAGCTCCAGCGCCACGAGCTTCGGGTCCGTGTCGGCGAGGAGCACGTCGTAGGGCACGCGGCCGCCGAGGCGTGCGAACTCGAAGGCTTGATTGTGATACGCGAACTGCAGACCCAGCTCCCGTGCCACCGCGCCGGCGCGGTTGAACAGGCGCGCCACGCGCTTGTAGCCATCGAGCGAGCGCCGCTCGTCCGGTGGAATCCAGGGAACGACCACATAGCGGTGCCCGACCACGCGGGCGTCTTCCAGCGCGCCGCGCCAGTTGCCCTTGAGGGTCTCGAAGGGCACATGCGCGGACGGGGCGGCGAGCCCGCGCTTCTCAAGCGCGACCCACACCTCGCGTGGCGTCTTCCCGTAATAGCCGGCGAACTCGACCTCGCGGTACCCGATGGCCGCCACCCGGTCGAGCGTGCCCTCGAAATCGCGTTCCAGGGCGCCGCGCACGGTGTAGAGCTGCAGCCCGATGCGGTCGAGCGTCGCGACCGGGCGCGGCAGCGGGCCCGCGCGCGCGCGGCCGAGGCCCGCGGCGAGCGCGGCGGCGCCGAGGGTGTGGAGGAAGGCGCGGCGGTCGGTCGGCATGGCTCCAAAGCTAGGCGCGGCTCGCGGGGTCGGCGAGCGGGGTATCTTGCCGCATCATGGTCCCACGCCGCGCACCGCGTTGCATCGTGTGGCTCGCCCTGAGCGCCGCGCTCGCCTGCGGGCGGCGCGGCACGCCAGCCGCGGCGCGCGACGAGCTCGTCGTGGCCACGCCCGCCGACCCCGACACCCCTGACGCCGGCTCCGGACTCGGGCTGCACCCCGTCAACGCCAACGTCTACGAGACGCTGGTGCGCCTGACGCCCGACTTCAGCGTCGCCCCGCAGCTCGCGACCCGCTGGCAGCTGCGGTCACGTAACACGTGGCGTTTCCATCTGCGCCAGGGCGTGAGGATGCACGACGGCACCACGCTGACGGCTGCGGCGGTAGTGTGGACGATGCAGCGCATCGCCCGCGCCGGCGGCGGCCCCATGGGGATCGGCCAGGCGTCCGTGCGCGTCATCGACGACACCACCCTCGACATCACGCCGACGCGCCCGGCTCGACGCCTGGTCGAGCAGCTCGCCAACCCCGACTGGAGCATAATGGCGCCGGGACCGGACAGCGCGCCGCGCCCCGTCGGCACGGGGCCGTTCCGATTCGTCGAATACGCCCGGGGCGACCACCTCACGGTCGAGCGCTTCGACGAGTACTGGGGGGACCGGGCGCGGCTGCGCCGCCTCACGTTCCGGTTCCTCCCGGACGCAAACGCGCGCCTGCTGGCGCTGCGCGCCGGCGCCGTGCACGTCGCGAGCGATCTGCCCCGCGAAGCGGCGCGGGCGGCGCGCCTGCTTCCCGACATCGCCGTCGCCACCTCCCCGGTCGGCGGCTACGAAGCCCTGTACGTGAACCAGCAGAGCTCCGCCATCCGGCGCGCCATCGTCTATGCCCTCGACCGGCCGCGCCTCGCCGAGGCCGCGTGGCGCGGCACAGTCGATCCGCGCCGGGCGCGACGCGTGCTCGACGGCGCCGGCTGGACGCCCCTCCCGGACGGGACCCGCGCCAAGGCGGGGCGGCGCCTCGCTCTGACGCTCGTGATCGGCCCCCCCGGCTTCGACATCCATCGGGCGATGGCCACGGTCGTCCAGGACCAGCTGCGCGAGGCGGGGATCGATCTGCGGATCGTGCCGCTGCCCGACAGCGGCGCCTACCAGGCGCGGATCAAGTCGGGAGCGGGCGATCTCTGGACGGTGGCGGGCGAGCTGAGCGACGCCGATCCCTGCGTCGTCGCCGATCTTGCGGTGCGCGGCGGGGCGCGGCGCTTCCTTGACGCCTGTCGGGCGGCGGCCGCGCCGGAAGACGCGCAGCGCAGCGCCGCGCGGGCGCTGCGCGTGCTGATCGACGAGGAGGCCGTCGTGGTCCCCGTGGCGGGGACCTATCGCGTGTGGGGGCTGCGCCGCGAGGTGCGGGGCTTCGTGCCGCACCCGTCGAGCGCGAGCCAGCGCTGGGATCGAGTGTCGCTCGCCACGAGTCGCGTTTCTCGGTAAGATCTCCCATGGCCTCGACGACCATGCTGCAGCGACTGGGGGAGCGCCGCATCGCGCTCCTCGGCACCGGGAAGATCGGCGCGATCCTGCTCCAGGGACTGCTCAAGGCGGGCCTGTCGCCCCAGCGGGTGCGCGGCACGGTGCGGCACGCCGAGCGGGCGCGCCTGCTCTCCGAGCAGCTCAAAATCCCCGTCGGCACGGACAACCGCGCCGCGGCCCGGGAGGCGGACGTGCTGCTCGTCTCGGTCAAGCCCCAGAACGTGCGGGAGGTGCTGGAGGAGATCCGCGCCGAAGTGTCGCCCGACAAGCTGATCGTGTCCGTGGCCGCGTCCGTGCCCACCGCGTTCATCGAGAAGACGCTCGGCACGGCCGTGCCCGTCGTGCGCGCTATGCCGAACACTCCCTGCCTGGTCGGCACCGGGATGACCGGTCTCTGCAAGGGCGCACACGCCGCCGCGGAGCACCTGGAGCTCGCCCGCGCGATGTTCGACACCGTGGGCCGGACGGTGGTGGTGGACGAGAAGCACATGGACGCCGTCACCGGCCTCTCGGCGAGCGGGCCCGCGTTCGTCTACATCATCCTGGAGTCGCTGGCGGAGGCGGGGGTGAAGGTCGGGCTGCCGCGCGACGTCGCTACGCTGCTCTCCGCCCAGACCCTGCTCGGCGCCGCCACGGTGGCGCTCGAGACCGGCGATCACCCCGCCCTGCTCAAGGACGCCGTCACGACGCCGGCGGGCTGCACCATCGACGGCATCCTCGAGCTCGAGGAAGGGAAGCTGCGGGTGACGCTCATCAAGGCGGTCGTCAAGGCGACGGCGCGCGCGAAGGAGCTGATGTTCGAAGGTCAGTGACGCAGCGGGCGATGCGCTCGAGCCCGAGCGCGATCTGCTCCGCCGACGTCGCGAACGACAGCCGCAGATGGCCTTCCCCTCCCGGGCCGAACGCCGTGCCCGCGAGCAGGGCCGCCCCGTAGTCGGCGAGCAGCCGGTCGGCGAGCCCCTGAGCCTTGAGTCCCGCGCGCTCGAGGATCGGCGCGACGTTCGGAAACGCGTAGAACGCCCCGGCGGGGCGGGCGCACCGTATCCCCTCGATCCTGCCGAGCCCGTTCACGATCAGGTCGCGTTTCGTCTTGAGCGCCGCCACCATGCGGCGCACCGGGTCCTGCGGCCCCCGCAGCGCCGCGATCCCGGCGTGTTGCACGAAGGTCGTGGTGCAGGAAGCGGCGTTGATGAGCAAGGTCGTCACCGGGTCCACCATCCCCGTCGGCATCGCTCCGTAACCGAGTCGCCATCCGGTCATCGCGTACGTCTTGGAGAACGCGTCCACGACCACCGTGCGCTCGGCCATGCCCGGGAGGGCGGCGATGCTCCTGGGTGTCCCCTCGTAGCGAATCTGGCCGTACACCTCGTCCGACAGCACCGCGAGATCGTGCTGCTGCGCCAGCTCGGCGAGCCGCTCCTCGTCCGCCGGCGCGGCGACGCCACCCGTCGGATTGTGCGGGAGGTTCAACACCAGCAGGCTCGTGCGCGGCGTGATGCGCTCGGCGATCGCCTGCACGTCGGGGGCGAAGCCGCGCTCGCCGTCCAGCGGGTAGAGCACCGGGCGCCCGCCGGCGAGCCGCACCACGGACTCGTAGATCGGGAAGCCGGGGTCGGGGCACAGCACCTCGTCGCCCGGCTCGATGAGCGCGAGCATCGCGTAGAACAGCGCCGGCTTCGCGCCCGCCGTGACGACCACGTGCTCCGGCCCGACGGAGAGCCCGCGCTCCGCCAGCGACTCCGCGATCGCGACGCGCAGCTCCGGAATTCCGGGCGCGACGGCGTAGCGCGTGTGCCCGTCCCGCAGCGCCCGCACCCCTGCCTCGATGATGTGCGCCGGCGTGGGCGTGTCGGGCTCGCCGATCTCGAGGTGCGCCACGTGGCGCCCCGCGGCCTCGAGCCGGTGGGCTGCCTCGAGCACGAGGTAGGCTGCTTCGGTCCCCAGGTCGTCGGTGCGGCTCGCGAGCCGCAAGGCGGAGGTTGCGGGGTCCAAGGATGCTCCTATGCGACGACGGGGTTCCGGAGAACCCCCACGCCGGGGATCTCGACTTCGACGACGTCGCCCGGCTGGAGCGGGCCGACGCCCGCCGGCGTGCCGGTCGCGATGAGGTCGCCGGGCTCGAGCGTCATCACCTGCGAGACGTAGGCGACGAGCGGGACGATGCCGAAGGTCATCTGGCTCGCCCGGCCCCGCTGGCGCTCGCGGCCGTTCACGCGGCACACCACCTCGAGCTCGGTGAGGCGCTCCGGCGCGACCGGGACGACCCGCGGGCCCACGGGACAGAACGTGTCGAAGCCCTTGGCGCGCGCCCACTGCTCCTCGCGCCGCTGGATGTCCCGGGCGGTGACGTCGTTGACGCAGGTGATCCCGGCGATCGCGGCGCGCGCCTGCGCCTCCGTCCCACGGCGCAGCCGCGCACCGATCACCACGCCGATCTCCGCCTCGAAGTCCACCTGCGTCGACTCGGGCGGCAGCACGATGGGATCGCCGTCGCCGATCACGGCGGTGGGCGGCTTGAAGAACAGCAGCGGCCGCTCGGGAACCGCGTTTCCGAGCTCCGCCGCGTGGTCCCGGTAGTTCCGTCCCACGCCGATGATTTTTCCCGGACGCACCAGCACCTCCGTCGCACGAGCGCGAAGCTTACACGAATATCGCGCGTTTGGGACGGCCGTCGCCCATCCGATTGGATTAGCCTGAAATGGTGTGCGCCAGGGGTCGTTCAGCAAGCACGCGGGCATCCGACGGCACGCTACTCGGGAAACAGGTAGGGGCGCAGCATGCTGCGCCCCTACCCTCGCGACCGCTTACGGGCCGAGGCCTGCCCGCCTATTTCAGCAGCATGTCGTGCGGCCGACCGGCCCCCGTGGGGAAATGGTCGAAGTCGACGTCGAACTTCTCGTCCAGCGTCATCCCTTGAGGGCCGACGTTGAGCAGCCGCACCCGGAATGGGACCTTGCCGTCCAGGTTCGAGAGCAGGGAGTTGCTCACGTACAGCCGCCGGCTGTCCGGGGTGAGCTTCATCATGTTCGGCTCGTCGAGCTTCACTTCGCTGATGAACTTCGGGTGCAACGGGTCCGACACGTCGTACTGCTGTACCGCGTTGCCGGCGAACAGCGAGACGTACAGGAGCCGGTTGTCGTAGGAGATCCGCACGTCGGCCGGGATCGAGTTCGCCGGCAGCTGGATCACGCGGGAAAACCCGAGCTTGCCGTCTTTGTCTTCCCAGTACCAGATCGTGCTCGCGCCGGCGCAGTTGATGAACCCACCGCGCGCGCCGGGGCCGTGCATCCAGCGGACCTCGAGCGGCATCTTCTCGAGGTGCTCGACCTGCAGCACCTTGCTGGCCTTCCAGTCCCACACCACCACCGCGTCGCCCACGTTCTCGGGCGCCACCGGGTTCCCGCGGAAGTGGTGCGGATGCGTCCAGCTCGAGGTGACCATCCGATTGAGCTCGGGCTTCACCCCCACATCGTACATGTAGCCCGGGTCGTCGGGGCGGTTTGGGGCCGGCAGGGCTTCGAGAAACTTGCCGTCGTTGTCGAGCTTGATGAGGGCGCCGGGCCCGCCGCCGTCCTTGGCGCCGAGCATCGCGATCATCACGCCGCCCGGGACGGCGTAGTAGGTGTGCGGGCCGGAGAAACCGGTGAGCGCGCCCAAATCGGGGATCGTCTTGATGAGCTTGGGATGGCGCGGGTCGGTCTTCACGTCGTAGATGAACAGTCGGTTCGAGACCAGTCCGCCCGCGAAGATCCGATCCGTGTTCACCGTGTAGCCGAAGTGATGCGCCTCGTTGTCCACCGTGGAGCCGGTGGGCGCGGTGGCGATGACCTTGGCGTAGCTCGGCGACTTGGGGTCGGCGTCGACGACGCTGAGAAAGTCCGGGTCCTTAGCGTCGGCGTCGCTCGTCCAGACGTAGAGCAGGGACTCGTGCTGGCCGGCCCGCAGGCCGGTCACGAAGACCGATTCGTCTGCCGGGCCCGAGAAGCGCGCTCCCGCCCAGGCGAGGAGCGGGACCAGCGCGGAGAAGAGCAGGGTTCGCTTCATGCACACCTCCTATGACCGTTAAGATCGGCGTGGATCATAGAGCCTACCTCTTGCCCGACCGGGGGCAAGGGGCCCCCGGGTCTCCGCTTGACAGCCGGGTGGCGCTCCGGTAACGAGAACGGTCAATGGAACGCACCCCGAGCGACCTCACGACGCCCACGGTGCTCAAGTTCGGCGGCACCTCGGTCGAGGACGCCGCCGCCTGCACGCGCGTGGCGGGGATCGTGCGCGCGCACGGCGGCCCGCACCCCGTGGTCGTGGTGTCGGCGCTCGCCGGCGTGACGGACTCCCTCCTGGGGTGCGCGCGGGAGGGCACCCTTCGCGGCTTCGCCCCGCACCTCGAGCGTCATCGCGAGATCGCGCAGCGGCTGCTCGGTCCCGAGGCGAGGGGGGCGTTCCTGGGCGAGCTCGAGCGCGCCCGCGGCGAGCTGGCCGCGCTGGTCGAGCGGATCGGCCGGGAGCCGGCGCTGCGCGCTCGGCTCGAGGACGAGATCGTGTCCTACGGGGAACGCCTCTCGGCGCCGCTCGTCGCGGCGGTGTTGGCGACGGCCGGCCTCCGCGCCCGCCATGTGGACGCGCGGCGCTGCATCGTCACCGACGAGAGCCCAGGGCGCGCGACTCCCGATCCCGCCGCCACCGCCGCCCGCACGCGGGCCGAGCTCGTGCCGCTGCTCGACGGCGGGATGATCCCCGCGCTCGGTGGATACATCGGCGCATCGACAGCGGGCGTTACGACCACGCTGGGGCGGGGAGGCTCGGACTACACGGCGGCCCTGGTCGGCGCGGCGCTGGGGGCGGGGGAGATCCAGATCTGGACCGACGTGAGCGGGGTGCAGACCGCCGACCCGCGCGTGGTGCGCGGCGCGCGCACCATCCCGAGCCTGTCGTACGCCGAGGCCGCGGAGCTCGCGTACTTCGGGGCGAAGGTGCTGCACCCCAAGACGATCCAGCCGGCGAAGGACCGGGGGATCCCCGTGCGCATCTGCAACTCCCGCGCGCCCGACGACCCGGGGACCCTCGTCAGCGGCGCGGCGGACGTGTGGCCGGGCACGGTCAAGTCGATCGCCCACAAGTCGGGGATCACCGTCGTCCAGATCAGCTCCGCCCGCATGCTCGGCGCCTACGGGTTCCTGCGCGCCCTGTTCGAGGTATTTGACCGCCATGAGCTGCCGGTGGACGTCGTGGCGACCTCGGAGGTGAGTGTCTCCCTGACCGTCGACGATCCTGCCCCCCTCCCCGCCGTCGTGGCCGAGCTCGAGGCGCTGGGCGACGTGCAGGTGCAGCCACGCCGCGCCATCATCTGTGTCGTGGGGGAGGGCCTGCGCAGCACGCCCGGGATCGCGGCGCGCGTGTTCGAGACGATCCGCGACATCAACGTGTCGCTCATCTCTCAGGGTGCCTCGCGCGTGAACCTCACGTTCATCGTGGACGAGGAGCACGTGGCGGAGGCCGTAGTGCGGTTGCACACGGCGCTGCTCGAGCGCGCCCATCGACATCCCCTCCGTCTCCGGCGAGGAGGAGGCAGTGGCCCGGTTCCTCGCGTCCCACCTCGAGCGGCTGGGCTATCGCGTGGAGCTGCTGGAGGCGCCACCGGGACGCCCGGGACTCGTGGCCACGACCGGCGCCCCGCCCAGGCTCGTGTTCTCGACCCACCTCGACACGGTGCCGCCGCACTTCGTCTCGGGCGAGGACGAAGAGTACGTGTACGGCCGCGGCGCCTGCGACGCGAAGGGCATCCTCGCCGCGCAGCTGGCGGCGGCGGAGCGGCTGCGCGCCGAGGGGCGGAACGACCTCGGCCTGCTCTTCGTGGTGGACGAAGAGCGGGGCAGCGTGGGGGCGCGGGTGGCGAACGCCCATCCCGTCGCCCGCGAGTGCCGCTGGCTCATCGACGGCGAGCCGACCGAAAACAAGCTCGCCGTGGGCTGCAAGGGCTCGCTGCGCGTCACGCTGCGGGCGGAAGGGACGGGCGGCCACTCGGCCTACCCCGAGCGCGGGCGCTCGGCGATCCACGTGCTGCTCGACGCGCTCGACGACGTGCGCGCCGTCGCCTGGCCCAAGGATGACTACTTCGGCGACACGACGTGCAACATCGGCGTGATGGTGGGCGGTACCCAGGCGAACGTCATCGCCCCCGACGCCCGCGCCGATCTCCATATCCGCCTCGTGACGGACCAGGCGCCGGTGCGCGAGCTGCTCGAGCGGGCGGTCGGCTCCCGCGCGCGGATCGAGTACCTGAGCTTCACGCCTCCCGTGCGCCTCACGGCGGTTCCGGACTTCGAGCAGTGCGTGGTCGGCTACACGACGGACGTCCCGCACCTCTCGAATTGGGGCACGCCGCTGCTGCTCGGTCCGGGCTCGATCCACGACGCCCACACCGCGCGCGAGCGCATCGCCAAGGCGGAGCTGGAGCGGGGAGTGGAGCTGTACGTGCGCCTCGGCCGCGCGCTGCTCGCCGAGCCGGCCCCGGCCCGGCGCGGTAAGACCGCCGGAGCGCGACCGTGAAGCTGGCGTTCTTCGGGAACGGGCAGATGGGGCGCGTGGCCGTGGCGCGGGCGCGCGAAGCCGGCCACGCGGTCGGCGTCGTGCTGACGTCGACCGACGCGGGCTCGGGCCCGGGCGAGCTCGCGGCGGCGTTGCGCGGCCACGACGTGGCGATCGACTTCTCCGTTGCGGACGCCGTGCCGGCGCACGTCGCGGCGTGCGCCCAAGCCGGCGTGCCGCTCGTCGAGGGCACGACCGGATGGCAGGCGCGGGAGGCGGACCTGCGGCGGGTGGTGGAGGACGCCGGCGGGGCGATGGTGTATGGGCCGAACTTCTCGATCGGCGTGAACCTGTTCTATCGCGTGGTCGCGAGCGCCGCCGGGCTCGTACGGGGCCTGCCGGCCTACGACGCCTTCATCGAGGAGGCGCACCACGTCCGCAAGCGCGACGCCCCCTCGGGCACCGCCCTCCAGCTGCGGAAGATCCTGGCCCGCGAGTTGGGGGGGGGGCGCGACATCGCG
>WNGL01006542.1_pt1 | contig 28657 bp, 23 predicted proteins | sample 5400591 | NCBI WGS metagenome assembly WNGL01 (sample SAMN13153377, study PRJNA577476) | soil metagenome | isolation source: 80 cm soil or saprolite under Garry oak tree replicate 1 | place: USA:California | collected 2016-06-15 | reverse complement strand
AGTTCGGCTGTGGCACCGGAGCGTTCGCGGAACACGTCTTGGCTTCGCACTTGCCAGAAGAGGCACGCTATCTCGCGGTGGATAGCTCGACCACGATGGTGCATCTCGCCAACGTGCGACTCGCACGCTTTGGCAACCGTGTGGTCGTGCAGCAGACCGATGGGTCCCTCCAGTTTGAGACAGCTTCCGGTTCGTATGATCGCTTCGTTTCGACCTACGTCGTCGACCTGCTCTCTGTCTCCGACATCGCGACGCTCCTCTCCGAGGCCCATCGCCTCCTGACAAGAGAAGGGCGTCTCTGCCTGGTGAGTGGGACGCATGGGAGCACAGGGCTTCCCCGTCTGCTGACAGGACTCTGGGCAGCCGTCCATGCGCTCCGACCTGCGCTGGTGGGTGGTTGTCGGCCCCTGGAGCTGCGCACACTGCTCCCAACCACCCACTGGCAGATCACGTATGTCAACGTCGTCACCGCCTTTGGCATTCCTTCGGAGATTGTGATCGCCGAGCGTCGACCCGTCACAGGATGAAAGACAAGCAATGAGGCGACTGAGATGCCATGTCCCGTCACCGCTCTCAGCTTGAGAACGAAGAGGAGGAAGTGAGATGCATACCCCTGATCGAGGCGTACCACAGGCGAGTGAACACGCGCGAGATGATCGTACGCTCGTGGTCCCCCTGAGTCGGGTTGACCGGACGTGGCTTCCCGTCGTCGGCGGCAAAGCGGCGAACCTGGGTGAACTGATCCGCGCGGGCTTCGCCGTTCCAGAAGGTTTCTGTGTGACCACGGCTGTCTATGCGCTCCTCAGTGAGAGCGCCGGACTCGAAGCCATGCTGACAGCATTGGCAACCTCCAGGGCTGAAGATGCCGCATGGTGGACAGAGCTGGCTGCGGCAGTGCGCACCGCCTTGCTGCAAGCCCCTGTTCCAGCCAGTGTTGCTGAGGCTATCACCCAGGCCTACCAGGAACTCGGAAGGCGCGAATCTGTTCCCGTTGCCGTACGTTCTTCTGCCACTGCTGAAGATCTGCCCTCCGCCAGCTTTGCTGGCCAGCAGGAGACGTATCTCAATATCGTTGGCATCGAGGCACTCCTCGATGCGGTACAGCGAGGCTTCGCTTCGCTGTGGACCGACCGCGCGGTGAGCTATCGCCACAGCCTTGGTATCGATCCTCGCACCGTGCGCCTGGCTGTGGTTGTCCAGCATATGGTAGACCCTCAGGTGGCCGGTGTCCTCTTCACTGCCAATCCACTGACCGGCAAGCGCCGCGAGATCGTGATCGATGCGAATCCCGGTTTGGGCGAGGCGGTCGTCTCCGGCGCGACTAATCCTGACCACTTTGTGGTGAATACTCCTACAGGCGAGATCGTCGAACGCCGCCTGGGTGACAAACAGGTCATTGTCCAGGCAGAGGCTTGTGGTGGCACCCAGCGCGTCGAGCAGAGAGGGGCAGGGGAGGAAGCCTGCCTCTCTGATGATCAGGTACGTACACTGGCAGCGCTCGGTGCGCGGGTTGAGGCGAACTCAGGAGCACCCCAGGACATTGAGTGGGCGATGGATGCCGCCGGTCACGTCTGGCTCACGCAGGCGCGCCCGATTACGACACTGTTTCCGCTCCCTGTCGAGGCGCCGTCTACTGATGAGGAGCTGCGAGCGTACTTGTCGTTCAACGTCCAGCAGGGGACCTCTCTGCCCTTCACGCCGATGGGTGTCTCTGCCATGCGTCTGCTGGTTTCGTCGATCGCGACCTACCTGGGCTTTCCCCCTCGTGACCGTGCCCAGGGTCATCGCTTCGTGACTGTTGCCGCCTCTCGCATCTTCATCGATGTAACGGCCGCTCTGCGGAACTCGTTTGGGCGCACGCTGCTCGTGCGTTCGATGGAGGAGGCAGAAATCCATGCTGCGATGATCTTCCAGCAGCTGAGTGCCGATCCGCACTTCTCCCTTCTGCCAGCGCCGCGGCTTCCGTTCTTCCGCGCGCTTGTCTCTCTGTTCGTCCGCTCGGGCTTGCCGTGGCATCTGTTCCGGGCGCTGCTCTCGCCCAGGGCCGGACGCGAGCGCCTGCTGCGTCTGGAGCAGCTGCTGCGCGAGGCGAGCAAGGGTGAGGCTGTCACAGCTCCTACCGATCCAGCCGACCGCCTAGCAGCCGTTGAGGAAGTCTTTTTTGACGCGACCATGCACCTGTTGAACAACGCCTCCTCAGCGATGGTCGCTGGCATGGAGACCTTCGCCCTGGCTGAGGCACTCCTGGGGAATCTTGCGACGAAGGACGAACTGCAGCGCGTATTGCGAGGACTACCGACCAATCCAACGACCGAGATGAATCTTGTGCTCTGGGCGCTCTCCGAGCAGGTGCATGCCGATCAGACGGTAGCTCACCTGGTGCGAAATACGCCACCTGTCCGGCTGGCTCAGGACTACCGCAATGGGAGCCTGCCGCCGCTCTTGCAACAGGGCCTGGCGAATTTCCTGTCCATCTATGGTCATCGCAGCGTCTCCGAACTCGACCTGGGTATGCCGCGCTGGTCGGAGGACCCAACCTATATCCTGGGAATCCTCGAAAGCCTCCTTCAACTCCATGACCTGGCGCTTTCCCCGGACGCGCAGTACCGGCGCGCAGCTGAGGCAGCTGAGGTGATGGTGGCCGAGCTGACACGCCGTGCCCGGCGCAAGAGCAGGTGGCGTGGCCTGCTCGTCGGCTTCTGTCTGCGTCGCGCTCGTGCTCTAGGGGGCCTGCGCGAGGTGCCTCGCTTCTGTCTCACACATGTACTGGCACGGGCGCGAGCCCTCCTTTGGCCTCTGGGTGACGAACTGGTCCGGGCGGGGTGCTTGGAGCAAGCAGAGGACATCTTTTTCCTCAGCCTGCCAGAAGTGCGTGCTGCTCGGACTGGAACCGATCTGCGCCGCACGGTACGCGAGCGACGAGCCTCCTACCAGCAGGAACTCACCCGGCGTCATGTGCCGCTCGTCCTGCTCTCCGATGGTACAGAACCGTCCGCCAAGCCATCGACCGCCGTATCAGCCCATGGAACGCTTCTGGGGACACCGGCCTCGTCAGGTATCGTCACGGCACCTGCGCGGGTCATCCTCGACCCGACTGGCGCTCGCCTCGCTCCTGGCGACATCCTGGTCGCGCCCGCCACCGACCCCGGCTGGACGCCCCTCTTCCTCACCGCCGGGGGCCTGGTCACGGAGACTGGGGGAGCGATGTCCCACGGCGTCATCGTGGCCCGCGAGTACGGTATCCCGGCGGTTGTCGGCGTGCCGAGAGCAACCGAGCGCATTCCCACTGGAAGCCGCCTGACCGTCGATGGTACTGCCGGTACCATCGTGATTGAGCACAGGAGTGAGGAGTAGGAGGAACCTGCCATGAGCCTGTATACCCTTGTCTTGTTCTTGCATGTGAGCGGGGCCATTGGAGCCTTTCTCAGCATCGGCAGCTGGCTCTTCGGCCTCTCCGCCCTGCGGCGAGCACGATACGTCGAGCAAGTGCGCGTCATTGCCTGGCTGATCATTATCGCCTCTCCCCTCATGGCACTCAGCGCGCTGCTCATCGCTATTACGGGGCTCGATATGGCGCTCTCCGCCTGGGGCTTGCAGACCGGCTGGATCGCCGTTGCCATAGTGAGCTTCGTGCTCATGGCCCCTGTCGGCCCACTTGTGCTGGCCGCTCGGATGTATACCATCATGGATATGGCACGAGAGGCGCCAGATGGCCCTCTCCCCGATGAACTTGAGAGGCGCACCCATGACCTGATCCTGGGGATAGTGGCGCAAACCTTGACGGCCCTTCTGCTCGGCATCGTCTTCCTGATGACCACCAAGCCCTCGCTCACCACATCCATCATCGTAATGGTGATTGCTCTGGCGTGCGGTCTGCTTTTGGGCGTGCCCTACCGGTATGCAACGCGCAGGACTGGAAGCTCCGACCGGACAAGTGAAGATCCCTTCTTGAAAAAGACCATCTGGACGAGAAGATGGTAAAATGGATTGGCGAGCAGAGATCGTTTCGGCAGCAGGAAAGGAGTGCCGAAGTGATACAGACAGTGCGAGCATCCATAGCGCGAGTGCATGCGTGGTTGGAAAAACGCCTTACCGATATGGAAGGAGCCGAGGTGCCCGTTGTATCCAGCGGTATCTCCCCGCGCCTCTGGCGACTGTACGTGGAATTCTGGCTTGTCTTTCCCCTGCTCTATCCTCTCATCGCCCTATTAAAGACGCACCCGGCACCGCTGCATCAGCTCCTCATTCGTGTGGCTGTTATGGCCATCGTCGTGGTCGTGGCTGGCTGGCTCATGTGGCCCCACCCGATGGAGAGCATCGCCTATACCCGCTCGCGGTTCTATAGGACACTCCTGCTGCTCGCTTTTCTCACGGCCCTGGTGCTCTGGCTCAGTCTAGCGTATGGCGCAGCCTTCCTCTGGCTGCTCATCTGTGTCAGTGGTGCGGCAGGAGTGGCGCTGCCGTTGCGCAGTGCACTGTTGGTCCTGATTGCTTTGATGATCCTTTCAGCAAGCATGAGCGTAGGGATTGAGGGAGGCGTGTTGCGGGCTGACTGGCTGACGATCATCCCGCTGGTGCTGCTGGTCCGGGGGCTTGGCCTGGATATGATTGGCCTGGTTCGCCTCTCCCGCGCGATCCGGGAACTGCATGCGGCAAGGCAGGAGCTCGCACGCCTGGCAGTCGTCGAGGAGCGACTCCGTCTCGCACGCGATTTGCATGACCTGCTGGGGCATACCCTCTCGATGATTACGCTCAAGAGTGAGCTGGCGAGGCACCTGGTCAGGGAGGAACCCGACCGCTGCACGCAAGAACTCTCGGAGATCGAACAGGTGGCACGGCAGACGCTTCGCGAGGTGCGTGAGGCGGTGGCAGACTACAGGCATCCCCGCTTGGAAGACGAATTGGAGGGGGCTCGCCAACTCCTCTCTGCGGCAGGCATCGATGCGCAGATCGAAACGATCTCCCAGCCCTTCCTCTTTGAGCTCTCTAGCGTCCTTGCCTGGATAGTGCGCGAAGGTGTAACCAATGTTATCCGGCACAGCCGCGCCCAACACTGTCTCATTCGACTGGCGCAGGAGAACGAACGAGTCCAGGTCGAAGTAATCAACGATGGAGGAGCTCATGCGAGTGCGGAAAGCGTATCTGAGCGCCCTGGCCTGGGACTCGCTGGTCTGCGTGAACGGGTGACTGCCCTGGGAGGCTGCATGGAGGCTGGCCCTCTCACCGTATCCGACAAAGACCGCTTTCGCTTGTATGTGGAGCTGCCACTTCAGCGCCGTGCGCAGGCACAGAGAGCACAGGAGGACCAGACATGATTCAGGTGCTGCTGGCAGAAGATCAGGCGATGGTGCGTGGTGCGCTCTCTGCTCTGCTCAGCCGAGAACAGGATATTGAGGTCGTGGCCGAAGTCGCACGAGGCGATGCGGTCGTGGAAGCCGCTCGCTTGGCCCACCCCGATGTGGCCTTGTTAGATATTGAAATGCCCGGTGGGGATGGGCTCTCTGCTGCGCAAGCATTGCGAAAAGCACTCCCCACCTGTCGCATTGTGATTCTGACCACCTTTGGACGCAGTGGCTATCTGCAGCGGGCCATGGAGAGTGGAGCGGTTGGCTTCCTGCTCAAAGATGCACCAGCATCTGAATTAGCCGTCGCCCTGCGTCGCGTGATGAATGGCGAGCGGGTGGTTGATCCTGACTTGGCCCTCTCCGCGCTGAGTTCGGGGAACAATCCGCTGACCAGTCGCGAGCGGGAGGTGCTCTCGGCGTCACTCTTCGGGGCCAGCCTTGCAGAGATCGCTGCACGGCTGTATCTGTCCGAAGGAACCATCCGCAACCATCTTTCCACGGCCATGCAGAAACTCGGCGCACAGAATCGGATGGAAGCGGCACGGCTCGCTGAGCAGAAGGGATGGTTGTGAACAGACAACGAAGCTGTTAATCTCAAGATTCTGCGGGCCAAAATCACACAATTAAATGGGCATGCATGCCGATTACCAACAAAACGACGGAATTTCGCAGGCATCAGCCTGCCTCTACCAAGCTATGTGAATTGGCTTGCAGAGCGGTTTCGCCAGTTTTTTCTTGTGCGGCCAATCTTTTGGTAGGAAATGGCCAATCTTTCGGGTAATCCGCAATGCAAACTAGCAGCATCGAACAGCCTCTACGTATGTACGAGGGCAGGAAAGAGAAAGAATGTTCGGCCCATTTAATTGTACAAAACAATGGCGATGTGAATTCTGGGATTTACAGGCAGGGCGAAGATGGGCATGCATCTCGAAGAACTTGCGCAACACCTCCACCGTAATGGTCTGAATTGGTCCCTGATGAAAGGCACACAACTGCGCTAAATCGCTGGCATACGCACGACACGTCTGCGGGGAGTGATTCGCGTGAGCCAGGTCTGCCAGGAATGTTGAGATCTGGATTTCCGAGGAGTGTTCTTTGGTTGCCATGTCCTGTTTTTCCTTATTCCTGTGATAACGATACAGATGTGTTTCTTGAAAAGACCATTGTTCACGCACAAACCCGTTTGATGTTTGTATTATTCCTGAGATAATAAGTATTCTAGCAGGAACCCTGGACAATTGGATGCGGTAACAGCCCAATAGTCCCGCTTTTCTCCGCTGGATATCTTTTCGCCGTTCATTCCAGCGTACGACAGCAGAGATGCAGAGCCACTCCCATGTGCATCTCTGCAACATATGCGAGGGAAGCTCTTCTCAGGAGGGATGGATATGATGCCACTGGTGCAGATCAAAGCGGCTGAAGCTCGACGTCGCTTGCAGTTGCTCGGAACGACGGTCGAGGACACCAGAGGTACCCTGCTAGGCGTGCGAGCTCGCCAGGTGGGCATCCCGGCGGCTGTTCTGCGCCGGTGGCACGGCTGCTATCTGCGCGGAGGACTTGACGCGCTGGTCCCGGTCGAGTGGCCCGAGATTCCTGAAGCGACCTGGGTGCTCATCGAGAGGCGCTACGCGGCCTTAGGAAAGCTTGCAGAAGCGGAAACCATTACTGTGGAGGATATCCGCCGACTCGCAGAACGAGCGGGCTGGACGCTGCGCCAGGCGCAGCGATGGCTCCGTCGCTATCGTCTGGGCGGGATGGTCGGACTGTCTCTTCCCCACAATTTTCTATTCGAGTGAAAGTTCAGAGGCCAAGTGAACCCCTTCGAGCAAAGTCTGGATATAGAGCCATCCTTTCCAGAGGGTTTTCCAGCCCGGCTCCCCGTCACTCTTGCGTCCCAAATACCCTCCTGCCTGAGCAATGCGATGCCAGCAGGCACGTGCGGTCAAGTGAGCGGGGGGAACCTTGGCCAGGTGCGCGACTACCTGCACCACCTCGAGCGGGAGGACCTCGCTCGCCGCTCGCTCTGGCTCCTGGCGGGCGGTCGCTCGCACTTGCAGGAGCCAGAGCGCCAGTGGCGCCAGAAACCCTAAGAGCGTGCGCAATCCGTCATAGGTCTGGAGCTGGCGTTGCTCAATCTGACACCCCGTTTTGAGGCATTGATGATAGTCCTCCACGATCCAACGCAACCGATACCACTGCACCCGCTCCCACGCCTGCTCTTCGCTCTCTGTTTCCACCGAGGTGAGCAGGAGCCATTCCAGGGCTGGCACACCCTCAGGTGGGTTGGGTTCCCATGTGCGCACCACCGTGACCACCAGCGGTCGCTCGCCTTTGCCCGCTTCCCCATCCGGCGGCCAGAGCCGCAGCTTGCCCCAACTGATGCACAGTGTTGCCTCGCGCCCTTTGCGTTTCTGATTCCCATCCAACTCCAGCGTGCGTCGGCCCCTTTCCGGCCAGCTTCTTACCACCTCAAAAAGGTGCTGCGCCGCTGCCTGTCCCGCGGGGCGTTGGGTGCCATGGCGTCGCGCCCCAGGCGACAGCGGCGTCTCCGCTTCCTCGACCCGCAGGTCCACACGCCGATCATGTTTCACCCGCACTTCAAAGCCACAGCCCTGCTTGAGGCATTCCCGCAGGAACGCAAAGATGTCACTGCCGCGGTCTCCCACATGAATGTACTCGCATCCGTCAGGGGCCGCTGCGATGCGCTGCACTTGTCGTTGCCATACTTCTGACTCGCGGTGCTCTCGCTTTTCCCGCTGCGCACTCGTTTCTCCTGGCGGCGCCGGCTGGCGCAAAAAGGCTTCCTGCGCCGCAATCCCCAGCACCTGCTGACGCGTTGGCTCGACCGCCAGCACCGTTTGCAACAAATAGCCTTGATGGGTTCCATTGCCGATCGGTCCCAATCCGCTCGTTTTGGGATGGTGCTGATAATCCACTTCTGTCATGTCTTGAATCAGCAGCACACGGCGGCTCTGCTGCATCTGCGCTTTCGTTTGCTCCAGGTGCGGACGCAGCAGTTTCTCGTAGGTGACCGGTGAACTCTCGAGCAACCGATAGCCCGCTTTGCTGGCGGCTTGACTTCCCAGTTGGGCCGGCAACGAGGCCGCGGGCTGCCGCCCCAGCGCACTGGCCATCTGCACTGCTCGTTGCGTGCGCCGCTGATCTCCCAGCATCGCCGTGCCATAGCTCATCGTTGCCCACTCCTGCGCACTTTGTGCCACTTTCACCTTCATCTCCATCTGCTTTTCCCTTTCGTTGCTCGTCCGTTTCTTTCCTTCCCTTCATTCTCTCATTTCTTGATAAGAATTTTGTGGGGAAGAGACAGATGGTCGGACTGGCACCTACGAAGCGCACGGTGCCGCCGCGCGTGCGGCCCGATCTGGGCGCGCTCGCGGAAGCGCAACGCGACGAACTCTTCCGTCGCCGCGCTCTGCTTGGGGAACTGGCCGAGCAAGAACACGTCTCCAATGCCGTCCTGGCGCAACGGGCGGAAGCGGTGGGGGTCAGCTCGCGCACCTTACGGGACTACCATACGCGCTTCCGGCGCGATGGGCTAGCCGGGCTGGCTCCACGTGGACGTCAGGACAAGCGTGGGCATCATGGGGTGAGTGCGTGCGCCGTATCGGTTCAGATGAAATCCCTGCGTAACGCAGGAGAGGTGGAGAGTGAAACGACCTCTAGGATATCGGCTGACTTAGCGAGGAAACTCAAAGAGGACAGAAGCATGCCGACGAAGCGGGAGATGATAGAAGGTATGTATGTCACCGTCCTGCAAATCCTGCGCGCATGGTGAGATTGGGACTATCGAACCTGAGTTCTGCACGATGACACCCCACATCCGCCACACCATACCTCAAGTGACGACACCGGAATACCTGTCTTGTGCATTCGGATGGGAAACGCTCTCTCCGGTGAGTAGCAAGCAGTGAGCTTGGTAAGGAACAGAAGGGCACCTAAACGCGCTGAACGTTTCATATGAGCAAATACGGGATCGCCTACCAGCGGAGACGCTCATGGCGACGGAACCCTCATAGTAATTGCCACGAGAAACAAAGGTGTTTCAAGAGCAATGAAGGAGCAACCTACGAAAGTAGGCCAGAGCGTGCCCCTGATACAGGCACGCAGGGAAGGTATCAAGAAGTTCAAACACGTAGAGGCATGCGAAATGCAAACGACTGAAGCGTACCTGGGACTTCTCCGTGAACGAGGAAAACGAGGATTACCCCTTGAAAGGGTCTATCGACAACTGTTTAACAAACACCTGTATTTGACTGCATACGGCAAGATTTACAGGAACAAAGGCGCAAACACCAAGGGGGTCACAGACGACACCGTTGATGGAATGTCGCTGGACAAAATTGATGCCATCATTGATCAACTGCGATATGAACGGTATCAATGGATGCCAGCCAAACGTGTCTACATCCCAAAGCGGAATGGCAAAAAGCGCCCGCTTGGTTTACCTGTGTGGAGCGATAAACTCCTTGCCGAGGTTATCCGCATGATCCTGGATGCCTTTTACGATATCCAATTCAGCGAACACTCACATGGCTTCCGGGAAAATCGAGGGTGTCACACGGCGCTGCAAGAAGTCTATTATCAATGGTCAGGCACCACATGGATCATCGAGGGCGACATCTCTGACTGTTTCGGATCGCTCTCGCATGAACTGCTCCTCTCAACGTTAAGCGAGAAAATCCATGATGGACGCTTTCTCAACCTGATGAGAAAACTCCTGGAAGCAGGATATCTCGAAGATTGGACGTTCAATCAAACGCTGAGCGGGGTTCCACAAGGCGCGATTTGCAGCCCGATCCTGTCAAACATTCTCCTGGATAAGCTCGACCAATTTGTCGAAAGCACGCTCATTCCGCAATATACCAGAGGAAAAAGCAGAAAAAACGCTCAAGAATACAAGCATCTCATGGCCCAAGCGACACAACGATTTAAAACAGGACAGAAGGAGGCTGCCCTCAAAATCAGGAAGCAGGCCCAACGACTCCCCTCGCGCGATCCCCATGATCCAGACTTTCGACGGCTCAAGTACATCCGTTACGCCGACGATTTTGCCCTGGCATTCATCGGGCCAAAATCAGAAGCGGAAGAAATCAAACGACAGCTTGCCAACTTTCTGGTCAATGAGCTCAAACTCCATCTCTCTGAGGAAAAGACGCTCATCACCCATGCAAGAAGCAAGGCTGCCAAATTCCTGGGATACGAGATCACTACCCTTCAAAGTGATATCAAGCAAAGCCTGAACAAGGCGAGGCATAAATGCCGCAGTATTAACGGAAGGATAGGTCTGCGCGTCCCACGGGCTGTCCTGCTGGAGAAATGTAACCGCTACAAACAACGCAACAAGGCGGTTCACCGAACAAAGTTGCTTCATGAAAGCGATTACACGATCATTGCGACGTATCAGCTTGAATACCGAGGCATCGTGAATTACTATCGCCTAGCCTACAACCTGCATACGTTACAATACCTCAAATGGATTATGCAGCAATCCCTGACAAAGACATTAGCGGCAAAGCACAGGATATCCGTTCAAACCGTCTACGACACATACCAAAGGGAGATGGTCGTGAACGGTCGAACCTACAAAGTGCTCCAAGCTAGTGTGCCACGCGAGGGAAAAGAACCGCTGATCGCGACCTGGGGAGGCATTCCTCTGGAATGGGATATCAAGGCAAGCGTCGATGAGAGAATCCATCGGCATTGGAACAGCCGATCTGAACTGGAAAAACGACTCCTGGCCCAAGTCTGTGAGGCATGTGGAGCAACGCATATGACTAACCCGATCGAGGTCCATCATATCCGTGCGCTCAAAGACCTCAACAAATACGAAGGCCGCGAGAAAACGTGGTGGGTCAAGACGATGGCTGCCCGACGCCGTAAAACCCTGATTCTCTGTCAAACATGCCACAGAGACCTTCATGCGGGACGACCGCTGAGACGAAAGGTATCACGTTTACGGACAGAACCACTCTGATGATGCTGGAAAGCGCAGTGCTGTGAAAGCTGCATGCTGCGTTTGGAGGAGGGGAGTTGGAAACGTGCCTACGCGGGCAACGCGCTAGCTCCCTATCCTACGCAGATGGTACAGGTCGTCGAAAACCTGCGCCTCACTCACCGGGATGCCACCGTGCGCTTCGTGCATGAACTGGCCTGCCAGCACGCGGCTTCAACGGGGGAAACAGCCCCCAGCCTGTGGCAGGTGCGCTCCATCTGCGCGCAGATCCCAGCCCCGGTGCGATTGCTGGCTGATGGGCGGGAGGAAGAGTTCCGCAATCGCTATCGCCTGACTTACCCCATCCCTCATGACGCCCACCGCATCGTCTGGCAGATCGACCACAAGGCCCCCTTGCATGTGCTGGTGCGTGACCTGCGTGCGCCTTCTCACCGTGCGCTTTCCGGCGAAGTTCGCCCGTATTTAACACTGGTGATTGATAGTGCTTCACGCCTGGTCATGGCAGGACTCTTTAGCTATGATCCTCCTGATCGTTTTCTGGTGGCAGCAGCGATCCGCGCCGGCATGCTGACCACAGAACACAAGCCGTTCGGTGGCGTTCCCGACGAAATCTGGGTCGATAACGGAAAGGACCTGATTGCCGACCATGTTCATCAACTCGTGCAAGGCTTGGGAAGTACCCTCTTCCCTGGTCCGCCTCATTACCCTGAACTGCGGGGAATTGTCGAACGGTTTCATGAGACGTTAGATACTCGCCTCTGGGCCACCTTACCGGGCTATGTCGGTGCCAACGTGGTCGAACGGAACCCGAAGGCCCAGGCGGAACTCTCGCTGTCGGAGCTGGATCAACGCTTCCGCACGTTTCTCGAACGCTACCATCAGGAAGTCCATAGCGCCACAGGGCAGACTCCGCTCCAATTTTGGCAGGCGCATGCCACCCAGATTCCGGTGAATGAGCGTCTTCTGGATGTCTTGTTGAAAGAAGCGGCACACCGACGCGTGTTGAAAGAGGGCATCAAGTACTCGGGACGAATCTATTGGCATGCCAATTTGGCGACGCTGGTCGGCGAGGACATCCTGGTGCGTGCAGCACCCTCTTACATGGCCCCGGACTCGCTTGAGGTGTACTTTGAGGAACAGTGGCGCTGTACGGCCTTTGCACTTGATTCTGCAAAGGGGCTGGCTCTCCCGCGTTCCGTTGTCACCGAAGCTCAGCGCGACCAGCGTGCTGCTGCTCGTCGTCGCATTGCCAAAGCTCAGGCTACTGTGAAGGAAATCCCATCACCTCCATCAGAACAACGTCCTCCACGACGGCGAGCGGCTCCTCCCCCTGATCCTGCTGGTACTCCGTCACTCTCGACTCGTCCCCCAGATCTCTTCGATTTTCTTGTGGCACAACAGATGAGAAAGGACCCCCTCCCATGATTCCTGAATATGCCGATGACCTCGATTTTGAAAACCGCTTGCCTGCCGGTCAAGCACCGATTATGACCACGAGTGTCAAACGATTTCATGCCTACATGCAGTTCATGATGCAGTCCCGTGCCGAGACAGGCTATGCGACGATGGGCGTGATTACCGGAGATGCCGGGGTTGGCAAAACGATTGCGCTTCAGACCTATCTCCAAGCGCTCACGCCACGTGCATACAGTGGCTTCCCTGCCTGTGTCAGTATCAAAGTCAGCCCACGTTCGACGGCCAAAGCCCTTGCCAAAACGCTGATCGCCACGCTCAATGGAGAGCAGGCAGGCCACAATGTCTATGATATGGAAGCGGTCGCCGCTGAGGCGATCCGACGCAACGACCTTGACCTGATCCTGGTGGACGAAGGAGATTGGCTCAATGTGGAAAGCTTTGAATTTCTGCGCCACATTTTTGACCGCACAGGCTGCCCCATCGTGATCGTTGGGCTGCCACGGATTATGCGCGTCATCACTCGCCATGAGAAATTTGTCAGTCGTGTTGGACTGCACATGGAGTTTCTCCCCTTAACGCAAGAGGAGGTCTTAACAACCGTCCTGCCTGCATTGACGCTGCCCTATTGGCAGTATCACCAGGACGATAGCGCTGATCGTGAGATGGGAAGAGTGCTCTGGCAACGGGTGTGTCCCTCCTTTCGGAAGTTACGCGTCGTGCTGCAATACGCCAGCCAAATTGGGTAGTGGCCAAAAAGGGAATGATGTGAGAGAAGAAGAGCAGGAAACAAGTGAGAGGTGGAAGGTCACATGAGAACGATCACGGTTCATTGTCCCACTGCGGGAGCGATGCGCTAGTGCATAATGGTCATGCTCCCAATGGGAAGCAGAAATATCTCTGTCGAGTGTGTAAGAACTCATATGAACCACTACCCACATTTCTTCTCACTGAGTAGCGCATTTTGCTTTAATGCTCCTCTCGCTTCACAAGTCGACCGATAATCTGATGAACCAATTCCCCTGTTCTCCGGTATATATTAGTAGAACGAAGAGCATGCTCTCTCCACATGATCGAATACGAGAGGGAAGATGGCCACCAATGAAGAGCTTTTTCAAGAATGGCAAAGCGGCAAAGCAGACGCGCTCGCCACGCTGGTCCAGCGCTATCATGCCCCGCTGGTAGCGCACTTCTACCGGCTGCTGGGCGATGCCCACCTGGCGGAAGACCTGGCCCAGGACACCTTTTTCCGGCTGGTGCGCAATGCGCGTTCCTATCGCTACCCCCAGCCGTTTGTACCCTGGCTCTACCGCATCGCCCGCAATCTGGCCCTCAACTACCAGCAGAGCGCGTACCACCGCTATGTTGATCTTGTGGCCGACCTGCCGGAGACGCTGATTGACGACGCTGATCCGCAGGCCTGGGTAGAGCGACAGGAGCGCCAGGCCGACCTGCTCAACGCCCTGGCGCACCTCAGCTTTGACCAGCGCGAGGTGCTCAGCCTGCGGTTCGGCCAGGAACTCAGCGTGAACGAGGCTGCGGAGGTGTTGGGAGTGCCAGTGGGAACCGTCAAAAGCCGCACCTTCAGCGCCCTGCGCCTGCTGCGCACCTATTTAGAGCCGACTTCTCGCCAGCAGACTGAAAGGAGATTCTGATCGTGACGAACAGTGATCATCAGCATGCCGCTCCGTTTGACGACCAGAGCGAGACAGAACAGTTGCCGGAGGAGTTGCGCCAGGTGGCGCGGCGCTATGCCCAGCTTCCGGTGCCGCGGCCCACACCTGAAGCGACCAACAGGCTGATCGCTCGTCTCCAGGTCTCAGTCAAACAGGACCTCTCACCCTTCCCTGTTCGCCCGCCGCGACAACGGCGACGTATCAGTCCTTTTCTGGAGATGCTGGCAGCGGTGCTGGTGGTGGGCGTCGTGGTCGGTAGTTTCTTGTTTGTGCTCGCCTCGCGCCTGAACCATCCTCCAACGCCACCCGCCAGTGTCAAGGAACAGCCCATCACATTCCAAGCGCTGCGTATGTTCGATGCTACGAACGGATGGGCCACGACGTTTGATGGTGAGCAGGTGCTCCATAGCAGCAAGGGCGTGCTCCATTGGCAGGAGGTCAGCCCAGGGCGCATCGCGCGGAGCACCAGCCAGGGACAGCTGGAAGCCGTCGATTTCATGGATGCCCTGCGGGCATGGGTCGTCTTCAACCCGCATCCCGCCTCATCAGGACCACTCACCCAAGAGCCGCTCTTTGTCGAGCGGACCACCGACGGGGGGCGGACCTGGCAGGAGACGACGATCGTGCGACAGTCCTCCGCGTTTGCACAACAGATCACCTTTCTCACTCCCCAGGTTGGCTGGCTGCTCCTCTCTGAGGGGGCCGCTCTGGGTTCTGAAGGAGTAGAAGTGCTGCGTACGACCAACGGTGGAGCTACCTGGCAGATCATGACGCGCACAAGCAACACGACATCCAACCTTCCTGGCTCTCTCCCTTTTGCGGGAGTGAAATCAGGGATCAGTTTCATCAATCTGACCACGGGATGGATCACGGGCATGATGGAGGGTCTCTATCAAACGCATGATGGCGGAACCACCTGGTATCGCCAGAGCCTCCCACTCCCAGACACGCTCCCTCCCGCAACGCAGGCCTATCTCGCCGCTACTGGCCCACTCCTCACTTTCGCTGGGAGTGAGGGAATCTTCCCTGTCGAGCTGGGGCTGTCCGACGGCAGAGTCATCCCAGAGTTGTATCGCACCAACGATGGTGGTCAAACGTGGCAGGCAGCCGGCTCCCTACCAGCCTGGCCCGATGCCATCACCTTCCTGAATCGGCAAGAGGGCTGGGCGGCAAGGGTTCAGCAGCACAAGTTGCTCTTCTCCTACGCCTTCTTTGCCGGAGATTATACATGGAAAACGTACTCGGAAGCCTTGCCGCCCAGCGTCACACAGATTACCGAACTGAATTTTGTCTCAGAGGAGACAACTGGATGGATCATTGGCGAGACGAACGAGGGGCAGTCAACGCTGCTGTTGCAAACGACTGACCGGGGACAGACATGGAAGGTGGTGCAGCCGCTTCTCGAAGCGGTTGCACGAGCATCAGAGGGAACAGCAGGGACGTGAGAGAAACCGGCAACCAACGCTTTCTGCCACGTCCAACAAGCGACACCATGCGGCCATCCAGCGTGAGGAGAAGGAGCATCTCCTTTCACTCACCCTGTAGGGCGTCTTCTCACTTACCGCCTTTCGCACCATGCTTCATGAAAGGAGCCTGATCGTATGTGTAGCAATAGCTCTCTCCTTCCTAGATGCCGACAGCACATGTCTCCCTTCAAAACGATCACACCTCTGCTGCTGCTCGCAGTCTCTCTCCTCGCTTTGTCTTCCTGCAGCCAACCGGGCCAGGGGAGTTCGTCCAAACCGACTCCTACGCCAACAACAACCCTCACCTCTGGTGGTTCTCCCCTCAGTCCAACACCGGCAGGTTCGGGAAACCCACTGCAGACCATCCACATGATCGATGCCACCACCGGCTGGGCTGAAACTTCCACAAGCCTGCTGCGCACGACAAATGGCTGGCGCACCTGGAAGGGTGTCACCCCACATCAAGCTGCTCTCGTTGGTGCCGGATACTTTCTCACGAGCTCAGAGGCGTGGATAGGGGAAGCCTCAGGATTGAGCTTGCAGGCGGGGCAGAAGCCAGCTGTCATCGTCTCTCACACGACCAATGGGGGTCAGACCTGGCAGAGTGCCGCACTCTCTGTTACTGTCCCGGAGGGCATCTTCAGTATGAGCTTTATCAATGACCAGGATGGCTGGAGCGAGGCTGCAGTAGGGGGAGTCACTGGCACTGACCTGGTGGAAATTTTTCGCACGACCGACGGGGGAAAGTCCTGGACCGCTGTATCCGATTTTTCCCAATACGGACATAAAACAGGGCTGGTGTTCGTCAATGCAACCACTGGCTGGGCCACTTCCGCCGGGTTATATGTCACGCGTGATGGCGGAGCCACCTGGCGACACCAACCCTTACCCGATCCGCCGGGCCAGGGACAGGCCTCTGGTGGGCTTCCAACATTTTTCAATGATCACGATGGTCTCTTGCCAGCTGGCTCCAAGATTCTTGTGACTCATGATAGCGGTACCACCTGGCAGCCTGAGCCTGAATCCTCACTCCCCGCGTCGTCCAGTCTCGTCACGTTTATCGATCTGCAGCATGGATGGGCTGCCGATTCCGGTGGAACAGCGCTTTACCGCACCAGTGACGGAGGAGCACACTGGGCGAAAATCACTCCCGCGATTGCTGCCAGCATCACAGCTGTTGTGCAACTGAACTTTGTCTCGACCGAGCTCGGCTGGGCCCTGGGCTCTACCTCCGAACCTCCGAACACGCTGCTCTTCACAACCGCCAATGGGGGGCAGACCTGGACTCATGTCCCTCTCGCAAACACGCAATCCTTCTCATCCTCAAGAAGAAAGGTTTGATCCGATGCATTACTCATCCGTTCGGACAGCAGGTAGTGGTTCACATGAGACTGATAGCTCGCTCATGGTTGTACCGATGGAGAAAGAGCTTCAGACAAGCCTCATGCATGAACAGGGATTTCGAGAAGGACAGCGTTTTGCGAACAAAACGAGCCAGGCGTTGTCGGAGTGTATTGTTCCAGCGTTCCACATGAGCCGTTTCCCCTGTTTCCTTTCCGACAGCACTGTGCTGTTCTTCTGGGATCACGGCTTGGTAGGCTGCCCAGAAATCAGTGAAACAATGGCCGGTACGATAGGCGAAGGGAATGGCCTCCCACAGACGGCGACAGGTGCTTTGGCTTCGATCTCCGACCGCGTAAGCGACCACTTGACGGCTCTCTCGGCACAAGGCAATCCAGATCCATGCTTGGTCGATCTTTCTAGCAACAAAGGACCACAGTTCATCCAATTCCAAGGTCGTCGAAGCTGGATTGGTGGCATCAGGAGTTATCACTGTCTCGCTCAAAGGTGGAAGCTCAGCGGCTTTTTTTTAATCCAGGCCACCACCGTATTGCGCGAGACCCCAAACGTCCGCTCCAGCCCGCGCAGGCTACTGCGCTCTTCATAGGCCCGTAGGATCTCTTCACGACGTTCCTCCGGGTAGGCATGCGGGGTTGAATGTTCTCGGCTTTGCCTCTGACAGGCACGGCAGAGATATTTCTGCTTCCCATTGGGCGCTCGACCGTTGCATACAAGTGCATCGCTTTGACAATGCGGACAATGAACTGTGATCGTTACCATGGTATCCTTCCTCTCTCAACGTGCTGCCGCTACTCTACCACGTCATTCTCTTTCGGGCCACTACCCCAAATTGCACGAGCGCGGCAGGCAGAGCGCATTACTCCGGCTATTTTGACCGAAACCTTTCGCCTCACGCTCATTCCTCACGTTCCGATCCCACGAGCGATGCCTGCTTCCGCACCAGAGCGTGGCCCCTATGAAGCCGCTTCCGAGCAGAAACCACCTCATGTATGAGAACCAATCCTTTCTGCACCATAGATGCTTCACCCTGGCTGGAGCCTTCCCGCATACCACAGATCCTTGATGGCATGCTGAAGGAAGCTGAACAGGTACCGCAGATCTACGAGCACCTCCCTTGGCTCAGGCAGATGGATGTGATCATCTTATGCTTGGAACGCGCTGAAGGAGGTATTGCCTCTGGCCTGTCATCATCGCAAGAAGCGATCTTCACAGCCTTTTTTGCGGTGGTGACCCAACCTATTGCTGAGATGGTCCAGGCTCTTTATACGCCACCAGTCCTGCGTCCAATGACGACCGTTGGGGAAATTCTCCGTCGTATGGCTCTCGACGTTGGGATAGCTCCACTCTCTCAAGCGGTTGTCACAGGAATCTGTGCCCATTTCATGCGCCAACGTGTCAGTCACTTTCGGAACAGCACCCAACCCCAAATGGTCACCTGGAAACTCGCCTGGCATCAAAGTACCGTGCGTGTGCGGAGTGCGACCGAATTGACCATGCCTATCGTCATGCTTGTGACCGAGGAAGCGACCGGAAAAGTACTCGCCTTTCGTTGCACTGGTGGTACCCCAAGCGTCACTGATCTCAATTTGACGCTCTATGATGCCCTGGTGTATCCGCATATGGGCCGGACCCCATTTTTGTGGCAGCTCCACCCCCCAGCACGTCTCCGTGTGCAGGGTTCCTATGCTTCAGAAGTGGCTCAAAGCGTCAAAGGATGGAAGATGGTCAACAGATGGGAGATGGAGGTGGAAGAGATAGCACCAGAAGAAGATCCTTTCCTTCGGCAGTGGGAGCGTGAGGTAGCCGATCGTGTGCTTGATTCCATCCACTACCTGCGTCTTCTGGACCGGGCCTGTGAACGAGCCTTTGACTATGCACCGTTCCTCGTAAAGCAGCGGGTCGCTCGCACGATGGGATGGCGGGTTCCACCCCGTAGCGAGCCCACCTGGAATTTCCCCTGGTTGCGAGAATTGCTCCCAAGCTATCCAGCAACCGTTGGAACGGATGGAACGCTGGAGTGGCGAGGATGGCATTATCGTGATGCAGAGGAGAATGTGTTACGCTATTGGGCGAACGAAATCGTGACCATTCGACCTGCTCCCTCAACTGAAGCCATGATTTGGGTGTATTGGAATGAGACCATTCTGTGTTATGCAACAGCAGACGAGTTACGGCACGAGGACGGCAGTTATCGCCCCTACTGGTTCCCTTATCCTCGCCTCGGTGAATGATTCTCCTCCACCCTCTTCCTTTGATGCTGGCTCGTTTCTGCGGATTGTCAAAAAGTTTGGCCGCTTTCTGCCAAAAGATTGGCCGCAGTGATGAAATGGCGTCAATCGTCTCTGCTGGCCGCTCCACCGGATTTTGCTTCTGGCAGAGGCTATGGCGAATGTTAACGAGAGTTTTGTCTCTCATCTAGCTTCACAGGGCACTTTGTATGCTTTTCTGCTCAGCGGCCAAACTTATGGCACGAAGCGGCCAAACTTTTTGACAAATGGCACTCTCAGGGCAAACGAAAGTTCTTCAGAGTGCAGACGAAAGTTGAAAGTGACACATCATCGGTCCATTGTCGTTTCATACAGATTCATCCTCATACAATCCTATTTGAGCCAGGCTCATAGGTGGATTGTAGCAAGAGAAATGGAGGGAGGAAAAAAGAGATCGTGATTGTATCTAACAGTACTATATTCTCTAGAACTGATAGAGCAAAAACTGGTATTTTGGGCGTTTGTTTTGGTAGAATAGGGGTGCTAAAGGGTCTTTTAGCACCCCTATTTGGTCGTCGTTGTGCGTTGTTGAGACCGAGCAAAAAGAGTAATGGAATGCATCGAGTACCCGCCATCCAGGTCAAAGAGGTTGTTCTGAACCCACCACTGGCCGCGACGATGCACAATGTCGCCGGGCAACTGGCTCCCACCTCATGCAAGACATACACCATCGATGCGAAACATTTTGCACAGTGGATGGCCGACCAGAACCTTTCTCTCCTCTTGCTGAGTCGAGATGAGCTAGTCGCCTATCGGGCCTACCTGGCAGAATGCTATGCCCAGTCAACGGCATCACGGATGTGGGCTGTCGCCAAGCGACTTTTGGACGAGGCTGTTCAGCGCGGTCTGCTAGCAAAGAATCCTGCTGAAGGGATTCGCGGCTTCAAAGCCGGTGATGATGAGAGTCCCCACCGGGCGTTGAAACGAGAAGAAGCGAAGATGCTGCTGGATGCGATTGATCGTCGCACGACGCTCGGCAAACGGGACTATGCGCTGATCATGCTGTTGCTCCGCACAGGCATTCGTCGCGCGGAAGCTGTGGCACTGACCATCGGCGATCTGGTGATGGAACAGGGGTATCATGTGGCCATTATTCAGCATGGCAAAGGCAACAAACGGGGCTTTGCCAAACTCCCGGTTGAGGTCCGGCAGGTCATTGATGACTACCTGGTGGCTGCTGGTCGTGCGCATGCAGCCCCAGAAGCACCACTTTTTGTGAGTTTTCGCAAAGGCGATCATCCCCAGGAGAAACCGCTCCATCCCAATCAGGTGGAGCGCATTGTGAAGCAGCATGCACACGCCGTCGGGATCGCGATGTCTCCGCATGGGATGCGGGCGAGTTTTATTACGCTCGCCTTTGAGGGCGGTGCAGATCTCGCGCTGGTGCAGGATGCCGCGAGGCATAAAGACCCCAGAACTACACGACGTTATCAGAAGCGGAGAAATAACCTGCATAGAAATGCAGTTGATTTCGTCTGGCTTGAGTAGAGTTATTTCCGTCACATTCTGTAAAAGTGAGGTGTCAAATGAGTGATCAGCAGCTCTCCATTATCCCCAAAGATATCATCATCCAACTTGAGATTGTCTCTGAAGACGAACAACAGCCAGATAGCGCTGATGTTGAGGAAGTCAGTCGAGAGATTGTTGACGCTCTCAGAAGTAGTGGCTATACGGTTGAACCAACGTATACAGGTACCAAGGGAGGCCCAGCCTTTGATATTGTCGTCCACATCTACAACGTTATTCATGACAATGAAGCGTTGCTGACAGCAGTATTCATGACTACCTCTTCTATACTTCAATGCATCATGAAAGTGCGTGATTGGCGAGCTGAGAAAGAGAAAACACGTCGTGCACCCATTGAAATCACAGTGGAGGTTAACAGTAAACCGTTAACGATCAAAGCTTCTGATGTTGGAAGTGTGACAGAGCTGCTAAAGCAACTTCAGCGTACTCATCCTGAAGTAACTAAACAGGTACTTCCACAAACCAATGTGAAAACGAGGGTACAGGTTCCAAAAAAGAAGCGATACCATGCACACTAGTATAACTCCATACTTGTTTTTGGCTGTGCAGAATGGGTAAGAAGGGTCCTGTCATGCCTACTCCTAATAGCTCATCCAATGAGGTCGTCGCCATTTCTAGTGAAGGAAGGCGGTTCGCTCTTGTGGTGGGAGTGAATAATTCGACGAAATCGACCTACTTGAAGCCTCTTTTATATGCCGAGCGCGATGCTCACGCCATAGCAGACGTTCTGAGGAAGCCCGAGTGCAACTTCGCGGTGTTAGAACCGCCTCTTGTTGGAAAAGAGGCCTCGACATGGGCGATCATGCATGCAGTGACAGAATTGATAGATAAAGGAACGAGCCAAGATTTTCTCCTCTTCTACTTCAGTGGGCATGCAAAACGGATGCACATAGGTGAAAACCAAGAAGACGTCTACTTTGTGACGCACGACTTTGAGGAGGCGAAAATAAAAGTTATGCCAGACCTCCATCTTTCGATGAGTTGGCTATGGAAAGCCTTCTTTCAGCGGGCAGAAGCTGGCAGAGCGCTGCTCATGTTAGACTGTTGTTATGCGGGGAAAATGGTGGGTGCTGGAAGTAACCTATACCAAGTAGATATACGCCAGATCGTCGAAGACTATCTCAATGCTTCAAAATTGAAAGGGCACCAGGATCGTTTACGACTTATTTTGATGGCAACAAGAGATGATGCGACAGCCCTAGAGTTGGACGGTCATGGTCTCATGACAAGACTGGTATTGCGGGCATTGCGAGGTGAAGGAAAAGAGGTGCTGGATGATGAGGGAAGAGTCGACGTTGCTTCTCTCGCCGAATATTTGACCAAAGAGATGCAAGTACAACCTCCTCATTTGTGGGTGGAAGGCACAAGTAAGCCTTGTATCTTAGCACACTATCCCAAACAGTCTGCACGCAGTCTCAGAGAAGCCGCCCAAGCAAGAGAAGATGCACTCATGACAGTCCTATCCGACCTGCGAGATCAAATAACAGATCGCTACTTTTTCAATCGGCTCAATCCACATCAACCATTTGATCAGATAAGGTGCCAGACTGCTTCCGTTACTGATCTCAATCAGGAGAAAGTGACTGAATTCTTCAAAAGAGATCGGGTTCAAATACAGGAGGACTTTTATCGCGGAGCCTCTGACCAAGATCAGTTACGGCATTTTGAACTTCTGGAAGAAGCGCATCCTACTTATGGAGCACTTCTTTGCTTCGGACTGAAACCGACAAAGTGGTTAGCAGGTGCCTTTACGCGCTGTACTCTATGGAATGGGGATGCTCGTCACAGCGGATGGTTGGATGCTCAAGACTATCGAGGTGATCTGATCAAACAGTTTGAGTCAAGCCGTGATTTCCTACGAAAGTGTCTGCGTTTGCCCCGAGTGATCGGCAAGGAGGAGCGCAGTGAGGAACCAGAAATCCCTGTTGTTGCCCTGGAAGAGGTTCTGGCAAATGCCTTAGTACATAGAGAGTATGCGAACCAAACGAGTCCTGTCTATATCGATGTATTCGATGACCGCATTGAGATCAGCAACCCAGGAGTTCCTCCAGAACCGATGACACTGGAACTCCTAAAGGAGGAGCACAAGAGCTACCCAAGAAATCCCCAAATAGCGCGCCTCTTTTATCTCTATGGATATGTTGAGACAGTGGGATCAGGAATACAACGTATGCAACATGCATTAGAAAGAGCCGGATTGCCTCCTGCCAATTTTGAACTAGGGAAGGATAGAACCTTCAAGGTCATCTTTTATCGCTCTAAACACAGGCTGTTAGAAGAACACGTTGACGTGTTTATCTCCTATTCGCATGCTGATGAAGCGTTCGTCGAGCGTCTAAAAGCCGATCTTCACGACCAAGGAATTGCCACCTTGATGAAACCTGGAGGAATGCAGCCTGGTACACCTGATTGGGAAGATACTTTGAGAACTGCAATTCGTGCAGCAGCAGATGTGCTGCTTATAGTCTCCCCCGATGCACGAGGTTCCCGTTCTGTCAAAGATGAACTTCGCCTTGCGGAGATGTACCAACGTCCAGTGTACGCAGTATGGGTGGCAGGGACACAATGGAGGGACACTGCTCCTATGGGCTGGGGTGAGATGCAATACATCGATGCTCGCGAGGAACGCTACGAGCAGGCACTTCGTGAGATTGTGGCGGTACTCAGCACTACTTCCTCTACACCTGAAAGGATCATTCCGACACTCCAAATACCTGAGCCGCGTAATCCGTATAAGGGCCTCCGAGCGTTCACAAAGGACGATGCCACGGATTTCTTTGGACGCGATGTGCTCATCGACGAGTTGACGGGGGCGCTGGGGGAAACGCTGGCTTCAGCAGAAGCTAACACACAACATGCACGATTCCTAGCGGTAGTTGGACCGAGCGGTGCAGGCAAATCGAGTGTGATCATGGCAGGTTTGCTCCCCCGCCTTCAAGCAGGTGCATTACCTGAGAGCGAGGAGTGGGTCTACCTGGAGCCAATAGTGCCAGGTGGACATCCCATCGAAGCTCTGACACTGACGCTCGCGAGTAGGTTGCCAGATAGAAGTCTCAAGACGATACTCGAAGACTTAGAAAACGCCTCGGTACGAGGCTTGCATCTGCTCGCGAACGCTTTGGCGAAAGGATCAGGCTCGAAAGTCGTGCTCGTGGTCGACCAATTTGAGGAAGTATTCACCCGAACCGTAAGCGAGGATGAGCGTCAGCACTTCATTGACCTACTCGTAACAGCAGTGACGGAACCGCGAGGTCCAGCTATTGTCATTTTGTCACTTCGCGCCGATTTCTATGACCGACCGATGTCCTATGCCGAACTGGGCAGGTTGATTCAGAAACACCAGAGCCTAGTTGTTCCAATGAATATCAAAGACCTGCGGTCGGTGATTGAACGGCCCGCTGCACTCCCTGATGTACAAGTGTCTTTCGAAGATGACCTAGTGAGTGATCTGCTGTTTGAGGTGAAGGGACAGGCAGGGACCCTGCCCCTCTTGCAATTCATGCTCGATCAACTCTTTCAACGACGTACCGGACATCTGTTGACGCTCCAAGCCTACAATGAAACAGGGGGTGTCAAAGGTGCCCTAGCAAGGCATGCAGAGTCCACTTATGCATCATTACCCTCAGATGAACATCGAGGACTGGTACGTGCCTTATTTCTCCGCCTGATTGATCCAGGAATGACCGAGCAGGACACTACCCGCCGTCGAGCGAGCCTCTCAGAATTCTCATTTCCTGACACCACCACGACCCGCTTGTTGCAAGAGGTCGCAGATGCCTTCATTGCAGCACGTCTCCTGACGACCAGTGAAATCGCCGGAATGATCACTATTGAAGTGAGTAATGAAGCCCTTATCCGTGAATGGGCACGCCTTTCTGCGTGGCTACGTGTGGCACGCGACGATATTCGTCTTCTACAGATTATTAGGGAGGATGTTGTAGAATGGGAACGACGCGGCAAGCCCCGTGACCACCTCTATCGCGGCTCTCGACTCAAAGAAGCAAACGGTTGGGCCAAGCGCACCTTGCTCAGTAGAGGGGAAGAGGCCTTTCTGCGAGCCAGCGATTTACAGCGTGCACGCGCTCTGATCAGTGTCATCGTTGTAGGGCTCCTACTGCTATCTACGTCAGGCGTTGCGGGGTGGCTCTTCCTGCTACTACCTCCCAATCCAACCCATGTCACTACTCTTAATGACAGTGGGCCTGGCTCACTCCGTCAGGCCATTGCAATTGCACCTGCCGGAAGTACCATCACGTTTGACGCAAGTCTGGCCGGGACTATTCTGCTGACGAGCGGAGATCTGATTTTCACCAAATCTCTTGCGCTGCGTGGCCCTGGCGCAGGTATCCTCCGCATCAGTAGTAACTCTCGGAGCTATGGAATCCTTGTAATCCCCAGCGTCTCAGTCTCCATTTCTAGTCTAGCCTTCATGAATAGCACGATCAAGAGTACGAGTCCCGGTTCCTTCGCGAGTTTTATCACTAATAATGGCACACTCATCCTCACCAACAGCATCGTCTCAGGCAATAGAGCTTCTGGCAACTTCAGCCTTGGTGGCGGTATTACCAATAACGGCACGCTCACCCTCATCCACAGCACCGTTTCGGGTAATACTGCCTCTAATAGTGGCGGTGGTATCTACAATACTGGCACGCTCACCCTCACCAACAGTACCGTCTCGGGTAACACTGCCTCTAATAGTGGCGGTGGTATCTACAATACTGGCACGCTCACCCTCACCAACAGTACTGTCTCGGGTAACCATGCTCATATTGAGCCAGACATTTTAGACCACAGGATTACTCCCACCACCTGGGTTCCAGCAGACTTAATGAGCGTGTCAAAGTCAATGGCTTGAGTAGTGCCACCTGCCCACTACTTACAGATCAAATGGTCCTACATCTTTGGGTCCAGCAATATTGCTATCTTGCCCCTGGTAGCACCAACGTTGGAATTGGGCCTACCACTTGCATCACGGCCTTGCCTGATTGGATAATGGATTGAACGACAAACGCCAGGATTTCTTGTTGATACGCATGTCAATGCGGAAACACTTCCTTGACTTGTTGGCCCCATTGTTCTCATACTAGGTCTGATGAATTGATGATCGTCCTCCTCAAAAGGTTTTTGTCTACGAGACGGGACGATCTCTTCTTGTCTGCTTGCTCTTTCTCTCCTTTTTCCCTCTTCTACCGCATTTTCACCATCCATTCTTCCTAGAACAAAGTTTCTGTCGGGGAGAGAGCGGGCCACGGCGGGCGGCCACAAGGGCCCCAACCCCGCATCCACGCCACCCCCGCCCCTACGCGAAAGATCGCACATTTCGTGAGGTTGATGCGTATTTGATGGCCCTTGCGGCCATCATGGGTGCGAGGGCCGGGAACGGGTATTGCCACTCCAGGGGGGACGCGAAGGGCGGGAAAAACGTTGACGTGCCTGTTGGTTGGTCGGTGGCTCCGGCTCTGGAGGGCGCGTCATCACCCAGGTAGCACGGAAGAAGAGCAACCAGCCCCAGAGGAGCAGGGGAAAACCCACTGTAATCAAAGCCAGCCCTGACCACACTGGCTGCCATAACCAGAAATACCAGCAGAGCAGCGCACCCACTGTCAGCAACATGGCTAACAAGATCGTGCGATTATTGGCAGAGCAGAGAGCCAGTCCCAATGGTACGAAGACATACCAGGGCCAGTAGATCGGGAACAAGACGAGCAAAGCCAGCATGAGCCAGCTACTGAATAGCACAACCAGTTCCAGCGTATCAGCTAACCATATACCCAGCAAGAGAATGCAAACTACCGTGATAACCGCAAAGAGTATCCAGTGTTGCGGTGTGAGTAACCATAGTAGAGCAGGGGAGAACTTGATAGGCAATTTAAGCAGGGCTATATCAAGGGAATTGATCGCCGCATCCGGTAGGAAAGCTTGGCGCATGCTCGTCAATAAGCCATTCAGTCCCCAGCTTTGCCAGTAGGGTGTATAGGCCAGTACCGGTATGCATACGCTAAGACCGCTCATGGACAACCACCACCATACGCGACGACCTCCAGTGCTATTCTCTCGTGAGAGGAGGCGCAAAAAGCAAGGCAAGAGCAGCAAGGACAGGGGATTGATCAGCACAGCCACCAGGAGGAAGACCCAACTCAGCAATGAGGACTTGCGTTGGAAAAAGAGGATGGCCAGGAACAACACGAGGAGCAGTACAACATCCAGATGCATATCACTCACGCTCAGGAGCAGCACCAACGGATTCCAAGCGTAGAGCAGCGTTGCAAATATACGGGCTGTTGGTTTCAGACGAGCCAGGATCAGCCAGAGCAACGCGACGTTGGCAAGGTGGGCCAGCAGGCCGAGGAGACGAAAGCCAAGCAGTACATTGGCAATGCTCTCACGCGCTAGCAGCACGACTGGCAATGAAAGGTCTATCCAGATCGGGCCAGGGAGTGCACGCCCCTGCATATCTTTGGGCAATCCCGTATGCAACAGATCGTGAGGGAACGTGCTGAGCAAGGTGGTATATGGATTGATGTGATAGACTGTCACTAAGCGCGCATGTGTGCCATAGAGAAACATATCTTGTGATAGCACAGGAGCGGCGAAGACAAAGGTTATGCCAAAGAGTATGGTAAACAGCAGGATAGTAGAGAAAAGTGTCGATACATCGCGAACGGAGGGTTTTACCTTCATAACGTGCTTGCCTGTAATGGCGGCCAGCAGCGTCAGGGCGAAGGAGAGAGCTAGCAGCAAAAACAGGAGATTTTTGCTGCCTTCATCCCTTGTCGGCTGAAAGAAGGGAATGACAGCCAGCCATGAGTTCAGGAATGGTAACCTGGTTGTCCAGAATAGTTGCGGTAACCAGGGAAATAAACCCAGTAACGCTTGCTTTGCTACATCTTGTGAAGGGGTTGCTGCTGCCAGCAGAGGGTAGAGTGCCAGCCAGCACACTTCCAGGAGTGTGCCGAGCAAGAGCAACTGAAAGAGAGCATGTCGTGGCGTATAGCGTTTTTTCGATTGCGATCGCGGTTCGTATAACCCGGCAGATGGTGACTGCGCCACCACAGGAACCGTTGGTGATGTTGGGCCAGGTAATGTTGGTTGCGTGCGCCGGTTACGCAACGAAGATGAAACTTCTCTGCCAGGACGTTGCATATCTTTCACCAATCCATACAGGGGTAGTTCGCACTTAATTACAGTATCAAACAAAAATTGAAGGGTGTCAATGAAAAGAACGTTTTACCTTTGTTGCTTTTCCGTTTTTCTCAGATATAAAAAGAATAGGATATTGGAGTTAGGAACCTTAGCTCTATTGTCAGAAATAGCGAAGAATGCTATAATAGCGGGGTGTTTTGGGCAACCTTTCCCCGTAAGTATCGTGGGAGTGAAGACAATACACGCTAAGGCCGCACAACTTGTGACGGCATCTGTTTATTATATGGCATCGACCACTTGTCGATGCATCACCTGCCCTGGCAGTTGTCCGAGGCGGGTAGGGGCAAGCCCTACCCCTACGATAGTAAATCTGACCAGGTGCATACCCAGAGGAAGGAGGTGGCTTCGTGACGCGAGATTATGAACTTGCTTTCATACTCCAGCCCGAAGTCAATGAAGAGCAGACACGAGTCGTTCTCGACCG
>WNGL01011746.1_pt1 | contig 28664 bp, 28 predicted proteins | sample 5400591 | NCBI WGS metagenome assembly WNGL01 (sample SAMN13153377, study PRJNA577476) | soil metagenome | isolation source: 80 cm soil or saprolite under Garry oak tree replicate 1 | place: USA:California | collected 2016-06-15 | reverse complement strand
CACCATCGCCCTGTTCAAGCAGTGGCGGGTTGTGGGCAGCGGCTATCGCGGGCCGCTGGCGCGGTTCCCGAAGGTGATCCGCACAGTGACGGCATTGGAAAAGTTCCGCATCTACGAAACCCCATTGTGAATAACGCTCTAGATATCGCTCCACACCTCGGAAGCCATAGCGGCGACCCTAAGATGCCACCATATGGTGTGGCGCCGGTTTCGGGCGTCTTCCGGCGGATGCCGCATTTCATCGACTGGAGATTGGGGTTCAGGCAATCCAGCTTTCACCATATCGCGCGGTCCCGCAACGCCTCGCCTCATACGCCTGAGCGCGGCCGCTGCTTTCCTGGCATGCTATTGTCCCCTTCACCTTTCGGATCCAGGTAAGCCATTAGACCCAGAGACCTCCTTCCGAATCCCTCCCGGCTACACCGGGGATATGACGAAGCGCCTCGTGGCGCATCAGGGCTTGCGGCCGACCCCGCCGAACGCCTCGGCATGCCGAATCTCGTGGGGACCAATTTCTGGCCGCCAGTCTGTGACGCGCACGACCCCCGGCGGTACCAGCTCCAAGCCCTCGTAGAAGCTCGCGATCCGCTCAGGGCTGCGGACGTAGTACGGCAGCGGGGCGCTCTGGTTGTACTGGTCCTGGGCCGCGACCATCTCGGGGCTGGTGTTGGTCCCGTCGCTGTGCGCCAGGTAGCTGCCGGAGGGCAGGGCGTCCATCAGCCGCTTGATGATCGACCGCACCTCGTCGTCGTCTTTGACGTGCCCCAGGATGCCCATGAGCATGAGCGCGACCGGCGTGGTGAAGTCCAGCGTCCGGGCGGCCTCCCGAAGGATCGTCTCGGGGTCGTGCAGGTCGGCGTCGATGTAGTCCGTGGCACCCTCTGGCGAGCTGGTGAGCAGGGCGCGGGCGTGTGCGAGGACCAGGGGGTCGTTGTCGACGTAGACAATATGGCACTCGGGCACCACCCGCTGTGCGACCTCGTGGGTGTTGTTCGCCGTGGGCAGGCCGGTCCCGATGTCGAGGAACTGACGGATCCCCGCCTCGCCGGCCAGATAGGTCACGGTGCGGATGATGTGTTCCCGGGAGGCGCGAGCCACGTCGACCAGTCCCGGCGCCATCTTTGCGATCTGGTCGCCCAGTGCGCGGTCAACGGGGTAGTTGTCCTTACCGCCCAGGAAGTAGTTCCAAAAACGGGCCGAGTGGGGCACTGAGGTGTCGATCTTCGATGGGATGTCGTCGGTGCTCATGGGGGACTCCTAGCAGTGCGGCGGCGCGCGTGCGTGTAGTGGCCGTCACATCGGAACTGTCCAGGTCCCGGCACGCGCTGAGGGGCTTGACCACACGAACGATAGCAGGGTAGCTCTCCCCTGCGGGGTCCATAGGGGCCCCGCAGGGCCCACCTTTCCGACGAGCCGAGGGTTTAGCGGGTGCCGAGTAACCAGCGGGGACCCCCGGAGCTACCCTCATGGGCCGGGTCTCGGGTTGTCGTTGTCTGGACGGTGGCGGCTGGACGTTACCGGAGCAGGTTGTCGAAATCGCCGTCCTTTGCGCCTTGGAGGAGCGCGTGGATCTCGGCCTGGGTGTAGATCAGCGCCGGGCCGTTGGGATCTCTGGAGTTGCGGACAGCGATATCTCCGCCGGGCAGCAACGCCATCTCGACGCAGCTTCCCTGCGAGTTGCTGTAGTGGCTCTTCTGCCATCTGACCTGGCGCAACTGTGTGGACAGCACGGCGGCAGGCAGCTCGTGCTTGTTAGCTGTGCGCGGTGTCGTCATGGTTCGGTCTTGTCTCCTGGAGGATCCTGCTGAGGATCTTGACAGTGGTGCGCGGCGGGGCGCTCTCAACACCGAGGCGGTCCATGGCCGCCATGTGGACGTCAGCGTCATCGCGCTTGTCCAGATAGAGCGCGCCGGTGAGCTGCTCGATGTAGACCACGTCGGGGAGGTCAGGCTCGGGAAACCGCAGGATGGTGAACGCCCCGGCCTCGGCGGCATGGGCGCCAGCATGGAACGGCAGCACCTGCAGGGTGACGTTTGGCAGCTCGGAGGCCTTGATCAGGCGCTCGAGCTGGGCGCCCATCACTGCATGGCTGCCCATCCGCCGCCGCAACGCCGCCTCATCCACCACCGCCCAAAGCTGCGGGGCATCTGACCGGGTAAGCAGCTGTTGCCGTTTCATCCGCAGGCTGACGCGTCGCTCGATCTCCTCGGGGGGAGCCGCCGGGTTGCCGTGCGTGATGACCGCGCGGGCATAGTCCTCGGTCTGCAGCAGGCCGGGGACGAACTGCACCTCATAGGTTCGGATCAGCGCCGCCGCCTCCTCCAGCCCGAGGTAGGTCTGGAACCAGTTCGGCAGGATGTCGCCGTCGCGCTGCCACCAGCCCGGGGTGTTGGCCTGGCGGGCCAGCGCCAGCAAGGCTGTCCGCTCGTCCTGATGGATGATGCCGTACAGGGAGAGCAGGTCGGCGATGTCGCGTTCCTTGAAGCTGACGCGCCCCAGTTCCATCCGGCTGATCTTGGATTCGGAAGCCCGGATCAGGTATCCAGCGTCCTCGCGGCTGATGCCCTTGGCCTCGCGAAGGCGCCGCAGTTGGGCGCCGAGGATGATACGCAGGACAGTCGGCCCGCCGGTCGAGCCGATGGTTGGGCCGCTCCCTCGCTGATCGGTGGTCACCCTGCCTCCCGATCTCCCCAGGGGTCCAGGTCAGCGCATAGTCTGCCACTCCCTTCCTTGGCTGTGGTGCCGCAGATCGCGTAAACCCATTCATCTGCACGTGCATCCGTCCTTGCATCCGCGTGGAACAAGCGGGATGATAACCGAAATGCCATCTGCATGTGCATCTGCAATTGCCATTAGGCAGTGAATGCCGCTGGTGGTCTCGTCCCTCGTGGAGGTCGCGATGCCAGGCGCGAACACTGATGCCGCCACGGTTCTGCGGGTGCTGCTCGTCGACGACAGCCGGTGGCTGCGTCAAAGTGTCCGCGCGGCCCTCGAGCGGGCTGGGTTGGTAGTGGTCGGCGAGGCTGCCGACGGCGCCCAGGCGCTGGCACTGGCCGCCATGTACCACCCCTGACCTGGTGCTCATGGACCTCTGCATGCCAGGGATGGACGGCATCCAGGCGACGCAGGCGCTGCGCCGGCAGCAGCCAGGGATCCGCGTCGTGCTGTGGACCGCGCAAGACGACACCCAGCTCGCCAGCGCCATCCGCCGATCCGGAGCACATGCCGGCCTCGCCAAGGGAGTCCGCACCGTCGAGCTGATCGCCACCCTGCAAGCAGTCCGCTGATGGTGCGGGCGGCCTGTGAGGGGAGCTGATAGCGCCATGACCGGCCGGGATTGACGCTCAGGTCCTGGCCGCGGAGCTTACGCAGGTCGTCGGCGGCCTGGCGGGCCGTGGAGCCGGTCTGGGCCCCATCGCCTGGACCTTGGCGCCAAGGTCGGCGAGGCCGAAGCCAGCGGGTGCTGCGGCAAGCGCCAGACCGCCGCCAGCGCGGTCCGCATCCGTGGCTTGTTGCGGGCGATGCCGCCGACCCGGGTGCGGCCGACGCGCAGGGCACTCACTGAGGGCGGCGGTGCGAACACCGGCCGCTCGAGGAGCCGTCGCGGCTGGCCCACGTCTGGCTTGCCGCTTCGAGCACCGTGAGCACCGCCTGCTGTGTGGATTCTCGGGCATCGCTCCGTTGCTCGATGAGGTTGTGGAGCAGCACACCCCCCAGCGCGAGCACGAGCAGGCGGGCCGCCCCGGATGGGAAGCCGAGATCCTGCAGAAGCTCGGCTGCGATTGCGATGCAGCCCTCGGTCCAGGCCCCCGCGATCGACCGCAGGTTAGGGTCGCGGCCGGCCTGCAGGTACAGCTCCCACAGGGCGAGCTGGCGGGCGCGCACCGCCGGATCGGTGGGACAAAGCACGCCCACGAGCAGGTCGGCGGCAGCGGCCGCGTCATGAGCTTCGCGGAGTCCGGCGAGGGCGCGTCGCCAAACCCCCAGCTCGCGCTCGACGAGTCGCGCGAATGCGTGGGTCACAAGGTCGTCGCGTGAGCGGTAGTAGTAGGTGGTGGCAGCCAGCGGCAGTCCGGCTCGCTGGGCGACCGCGCGGTGGCTGATCGCGGCGAACCCACCCTCGGCCAGCAGGGCGACGGCGGCGCTCGCAAGCGCCTCGCGGCGTCGGCGGCTGCGCTCTTGGGCAGGTCGGCGTCCACTCAGTGCACTCAGTGGGCACCTGCCAAGTTGAGCGCCACGACGCCGCTGATCACGAGCACGATGCCGAGCACCTTTCCGGCGGTGAGCGGCTCGTTCAGCAGCAGCATGCCGATGACGGTGATCGCCGCGGTTCCGACGCCTGACCAGATCGCGTACGCGACGCTGACCTGCAGCCGGAGCTTGAGTGCCTGGGCGAGGAGGCCGAAGGAGAGCAGATAGCCGACGGCGACGACGATGCTCGGAGCTGGTCGTGTGAAGCCGTTGCTGAGCTTGAGCGCAGTGGTGGCGATGACCTCTGAAGCGATCGCGCCGGTGAGCAGGATCCAGGCCAAAGACGCCCCCTCAAACTGGTACTGGTACGGTCGTACCAGTTTAACCGATGTGCCTCATCGGACCGGGCCGGCGCATGAGGTAAGCGACGACCGACACCCACGGCGTCGACGCCTTCTCCACCTGCGCGAATATGCGCCCGATCGTCGTGCTCGGCAGCGACGAGCACGACACCGCCTGCTCCAGCTTCGACGCCGCATACGAGCTCGGCCACCTGGTGCTGCACCATGATGTCGAACCGGGCCGCCAGGCGGTCGAGCAGCAGGCCCACCGCTTCGCGAGCGCGTTCCTCCTGCCCGCCGAAACCATCCGATGGCGACCATCACGCTCGGCCTGCTCCAAGTGGGGACGGACGTGGTCGAGCTTGCGATCGTCCCAGCGGGTGCGGTCGGGCCGCTTGAGGCGCAGCAGGGGAATGTCGTTTGCCTCGGCGAAGGCCGCGACCGCCTGGCGGAAGCGGTCGCCGATGCGTTTGAACAGGGCTGGGGACGGCACCTCGTGGCCCAGATGCTGGGTCAAGAACGTGACCACCTGGCCGCCGACCTGCAGGTTGGGGACGTAGGCGTTTGAGGTAGATGCGGTCCAGGCAATCCAGGTCCAGTGCCACGTGACCGTCGAGGACATCGTTGATGTTCACCACACCGGCCACGGCGCCACCCCCGTGAGGACAGCCTCGGACTCCTTCAGGAACGACGAAGCCTACGACACGGGACCACGGTGGGTTCCCGGCGGTCCGAGGCTGGCCTCACTAATGCTCCTCGTGGTAATGGCGGGCCCAGGCCTCCTCCAGGCGGCGCTGGCCCTGGATGTAGGGCTCCAGGTCGATGACCCGAACCAGCTCGACCGACTCGACGGGCAGGTCGCGGCCGCGGAGGGTCAGCGTGCGGTCTTCCAGGTCGGCGCGGGCGACCCAGTGGCGGCCCTCGGCCAGCCACCCGAAGGCGACCGGCCGGCCGTCCACCGGGATCCTCACCTGGGACCAGGTCGGGTCAGGCCGGCGGTGGGCGGCGGCGACCTGATCCCAGTGCTCGGCGGGGTCGTTGGCCGCGGGCGCGGCCTCCCACCACAGCTCATCGGCCAGGCCCCGCCGGCTCTCCGACCGCACGGCCAGCACCTGATCCCCTTCGCGGTAGATCCTGACCTCGACCCGCAGCTGCGGTCCCTCCTCGGCCAGCGGCTCGCCGTGACCCAAGCTGAGCGCGGTGGTGACCGGTCGCCGCCGCCCCTTGGACCAGCTCTCCTCCCGGCCACCAAGCTGGCGCGGCCCGGACCAGGAGGGTGGCAGGCCGTAGGAGGGGAAGGGCGCGGCTCGGAACCGCTCGACCTGCTGGCGGTGGTCGCGCGCCACGGCCCGGCCTGGGCTCACAACCCGCAGGACCTCGGTGGCAAGCGGCCGGCTGGAGCCCCCACCACCCCAGAACGCGGTGGAGAAGAAGAACAGCCACACCGCGGCGACGACCCCGGCGGCCACCAGCCACCACGGCCAGCCGAGCACCAGCTGGGCGGCGACACCCAGCAGCGCCCCGGCCACCACCGCCACCAGGTAGGTGGCCGGGACCGGGACCCTGGTGCGCCGCCGCCGCAGTATCCGGAACAGCTCGACCGGCACCGACCACCATCCCCGCCGGTAGGGGACGAGCGCCCCGACGCTGCCGGCGCTGCTCACGGTCCCGCATCGCCGGCCCACGGACCGCCGAACCTGAGCCAGTCGCGCAGACCCTCGGCCCACCCTGGGCGGGTGACTTCGAAGTCCCGGGCGCCGCAGGTCATGCACGACACCTGGTCCCATTCGGCCGGCCCGCTGGCCTTCATCGCTTCACCGCCAACCGCTGTGTGCAGCCACAGCGGAGCCTCCATCCAGGAAGCCCCACCCGTCTTCCAAGGCACCACGAGCACACGCTACCCAGCAACACGACCATTGGCTAGAGAAGCACGGCGCTGTGCAGCACCACCGACAGCCACCTGCACGCAACGCCCGCCGCTGGCGCCAGACGCGACCGCGCCCGGCCAACTCGGCGTTTCGCAACTGGGGGCGGTCAGCGCTTCTGCAGGTTCTCCCACGGCGAACGCTCGGGCGGCGACTGGATGCCGAGCGCAACTGGCAGGTCGCCGAACAAGGGATGCTCGGGAAACAGGTCCCGGCGGCGAGCAGGGGCTCCAACTGGTCCACGGCAAGGGGCCGAGGTGCGACCCGCGACCCAGCGCGCCAGGGCCGCCAGGCCGGTACGCCGCCAGTCGGCCCCATGATGGCGTCGCTGAGACGATGACGAAGCTGGAAGAGGCGTTGGACGCGGACCAGCAACTCAATGCCGAGATCGGTCATACAAGCTGAAGGCAACGTGCGTTGAGCCCTTCCGCTCCTGTGATCTTCAGCGCTATCGGGCGCGAGGTTTTCGGCGATGGATGACGCGGTTGCGCGCCAGGCGCCAGAGATCGGGCTGGCCAAGGGCATCTACTTGCCGCCCCCGGCTGGGGCGTCTGGGGACCAGACATTGCTGGGCGCCGGTGACACTGGACCTGAGGCTGTGGGACGATTCAGGTCTGAACGGGATGCTTGGGTGGTCTGAGATATGCGAGACGAGCCTGTCTATCGGGGGATCCTCGGGGTCGACATCGAACGGTTCAGCCGCGCCGAGTGGACCGACCCCATCCGGGCCCGGCTCCGTGACCGACTCCACACCCTGGTCGACGACGCGCTGGCCCATGCCGAGATCGATCCGGGCCTGACGGTCCGCAGCGACACCGGTGACGGCCTGTGGCTGCTGGCCGACGCCCAGGTCCCCACCACCAGGCTGCTGCACCCGCTGGCCACCAGCCTGGCCAGCGGCCTTGCCGCCGACAACCGGCGGATGCCTGCCGGCGAGGGCATGCGGTTGCGGGTGGTGGTGCACGCCGGTGAGCTGCTCCACGACTCCTACGGGCACACCGGAGCCAGCCTCAACCACGCGGCGCGGCTGCTGGACGCCGACGCCACCCGCGCCGTGCTGGCCGCCTGCCCCGCTGCAGAGGTGGTGCTGGTGGTCTCCGACGTGCTCTACGACGGCGTCGTGCGGCACGCCTACCAGGGCATCGACCCGGATGGCTGGCAGCCGGTCCGGGTGCATGGCAAGGAGACCAGCGCCCGCGCCTGGGTCCACCTGCCGGGGCTGGCCGCCCAACCGCCGCTACCTGCGGTGCTGGCCGCCTCAAGGGTCGGGCCGGCGGGCCTGCCGATTCCGCGGGAGCTGCCCCGCCCGCCTGGGGACTTCACCGGCCGGGTCGGCGAACTGGCATCCCTGCGGAAGCTGCTCCGCGCTGGTGGCTCCATCGCCCCTCGCGCTGCGCTACGACCTGCCGGGCCGTCCGGCGGCCGCGGTCCGGGACGCGGTCGGCCGGTGGTGGTCGCAGCGATCGACGGGATGGGCGGCATCGGCAAGTCCGCGCTGGCGCTGCAGCTCGCCGACCAGCTCGCCGACGACGGCGCCTTCCCTGACGGGCAGCTGTACGTCAACCTCCAGGGCGCCACCCCAGGACTGGCTCCGCTGGAGCCGTTGGACGCGCTCGGCCGGCTGCTGCGCGCGCTTGGCTTGGACCCCGCTCAGATCCCCACCAGCGTGGAGGAGGCCGCCGCCCGGTTCCGTTCCCTGGCCGCCGAGCGGCGGCTGCTGATCCTGCTGGACAACGCCCACGACGCCGAGCAGGTCCGCCCGCTGCTGCCCGCCAGCCCAACCTGCCGGGTGCTGGTCACCAGCCGCCCGGTGCTGGCCACCCTCGACGGCGCCCACCAGCTGCACCTGGACGTCCTACCCGAGCGGCAGGCGCTGGAGCTGCTCGGCCGCGCCGCCGGCCCGGAGCGGGTCGCCGCCGAGCTGCAGGCTGCCGCCGCGGTGGTCCGGCTGTGCGGCTCCCTGCCGCTGGCGCTCCGGATCGTCGGCGCCCGCCTGGCCGCCCGACCCGCCTGGCCCATCCGGGTGGTGGCCGAGCGGCTCGCCGACGCCACCGGTCGCCTCGACGAGCTGCGGGCCGGGGAACTGGCGGTCCGCGCCAGCTTCGACGTCTCCCTGCACACCCTGACGGAAAGCTCCGACGCGGCCGACCGGGCCGCCGTGGCCGCGTTCGGGCTGCTCAGCCTGCCCGACGGGCCAGACCTGGGCGTGGCGGCCGCGGCCCGGCTGCTCGACCAGCCCGAACCAACCACGCAGCGGTTGCTGGAGCGGCTGGTCGACGCGCAGCTGCTGGAGACGCCCCGGCCAGGCCGCTAGCAGTTCCACGACCTGGTCCGCCTGCATGCCCGCCAGCACGCCACCCGCCAGCATCCCAAGCCCGAGCGGCTGGCCGCGCTGACCCGCCTGATCGGGTTCTACACCGCCACCGGCTGGCACACCGATACCTTGATTGACCCCGGCAGCGCGCGCCCGGCCACCGCCGATCCGCGCTGGACCCACGGTGGCCTGCGGTTCGCCGACGACGTAGCGGCGATGGACTGGCTGGAGGCCGAGCGGGGCAACCTGCTGGCCGCCATCACCCAAGCCGCCCAGGCCGCACCTGCGATCCCCGCAGCGCTGGCGAGCCAGCTCACCCACGCCTTGTTGGGCCTGTTCGAGGCGAACGGCTACTGGCACGACGGCGTGCAGGCCAACTAGACCGCGCTTGCGCTTGCCCGCCACACCGCCGACCGGGCAGCCCAAGCCCACGCCCTCAACGACCTCGGCGTTGTCTACCTGTGGTTGCGACGCTACCCGGAGTCGCTCTCCCGCCTGCGGGAAGCCCTCACCCTCCACCAGGAGCTCGGCGACCGCGGTGGCCAGGGCATCTGCCTGTCCCGCCTCGGCATCGTCTACGGAAAGCTTGGCCGGTTCACTGAGGCGATCACCTGCCTGCAGGAAGCCCTCACCCTCCGCCGCGAGTCGGGCAACCGCCACGACCAAGCCAACAGCGCGGCCCACCTCGGCCGCGTCTACGGGCGGGTGGGGCGGTACGGGGACGCGACCGCCTGCCTGCAGGAAAGCCTCACCCTCAGCCAGGAGCTGGGCAACCGCTGGCACCAGGCCGACAGCCTGCAAGGCCTCGGCATCGTCTCCGAACGGGTCGGGCACCTCGAAGCGGCGATCGCCAACCTCCAGGAAAGCCTCACCATCTTCCAACAGGCCCTGCAAGCGACCGCCCGGCACGCGCAAGCCCAAGCGGCCTGGCAGGAAGCGTTGACCATCTACGAGACCCTGCAGCTCCCCGAGGCCGACCAGCTCCGCGCCCGGCTCGCCGCCATGTCACCCGAGTCGGCCCAGCCCTCGACCGGCGGATAGGCAGAGAGGCAGATGGGCGCCCTTGACCAGCCCCTTCTCAGCGCGCGCACTGCGCCACTCATCGCCGACGCTCGCAACATCATGCTCGATCAGGGCGACCTGGACGGCGCCCGCAGCCTCCACGAGCGCGCCTTCGCCATCCGTGAGACCCGCCTCGGCCTTGACCACCGACACGGTGCACAGACGAGGGGACCTCGTGGAGGTGGTCGCCGCTCTGGAACGTCACAAGTAGTCGAATGCTCGCTTGGCCTGTGCGGCCGCGCGTCTACGTCGCGACCGTGCCCGTCGGCGACGAGCACGGGCACAAAGCCGTCGCGACGCAGCGGTTCCCGGTGCTGAACGTCCGCGGAAGCGACTGCCCGGGGTCGCTCCCCGCGACCGTCGGGACTCTGCCGCCGGGCGACCAGGAACCGCCGCCGCCCGCGGCGACGCCCTGAGACTCGCTATCGGTAAGGGGTCAGAGGAGCTCGTCGATGGTGATCGGTAGCGAGCGGATGCGCCGGCCGGTGGCGTGGTACACGGCATTGGCGATGGCGACGAGCGGTGGAACGCGTGGCCTGCCGGTATCAGGAAGATCTGCCGTTGCCACAGGCCAGCGTGATCACCGGCTACGAGGTGCGGATCGGCCCGCTGTGTGGGCTGCCGGCGGCGGGTCCAGCCGCGCCATCCCGAGTGGACCTCCGATGCGCTGGGCGCGGCTGGGGTGCAGGTCGGCCCGCGCGGGCCTGGGGCGGCAATCGCACCTGGACGGGAGCCCAGACCTGGCAGGCGCTGTCCAGCGTGCTGGCCACCGCCCGGGTGCAGCAGCGTGACCCGGTCGGCGTGCTGGTGGCGTTACTGCGCGCCCCGTGCCGACCTTGCCATCCCCAGCGCTGCCGGTCCTGCTGGGTGGCCAGGGCCCGTGAGCCAAGGCCGGCGCGCCCGACCCAAGGTCCGCGACCGCGTGACCGTCACCGAACTGGTCATCTCAGGCGGCAGGCCGATGTGCGGGCAGGTAGCGGCCGCATGCGGTTGTCGGCCTGGCATGTCGATCCGGCGGTTGCCTGCTCGACGCACAGGTAGAGGCGAGCCGGGCACGCGGGCCGCCAGCCGAGTCCTGAGGAGGACATTATGAGGAAAATCGTCGCTGGCGAGTACATCACGCTGGATGGCGTCGTGGAGGCCGGATGGGCCGGGCACAAGCCGGCCCTTGCCCCCGGGGATGAGCTGGCCGGCTCCTATTTCGACGAGGAGGTCGGCCAGACGATCGGGGCGCTGACCGCCGCCGCGGACACCCTCCTGCTCGGCCGGGTGACCTACGAGGGGTTCGCAGCCTTCTTCTCAGGGCAGACCGGCGGGATGGCGGACCAGATGAACAACCTGCCAAAGGTGGTGGTGTCCTCGACGTTGGACAAGGCGGAGTGGCAGGACTCGACCGTGGTCAGCGGCGACCTCACCGGGGAGATCAGCAGGCTCAAGCAGCAGCCCGGCAAGAACATCGCCGTCAGCGGCAGCGCGACGTTGGTCCGGTGGCTGCTCCGCAACCGCCTGCTCGATGAGCTCCACTTGCTGGTCTTCCCGGTCGTGCTGGGCGGCGGGAAGCGCCTGTTCGAGGACGGCGGCGACCGGGTGCGGCTCACGCTCAACAGCGCCAAGGCGCTCAGCAACGGCGTCGTGCATCTCATCTACCAGCCTGCCTGACAGAGGGCGCGCTGCGGCCGGTAAAGTCCGCGGGTGGGCGGGGCAGCTCCCGTGGGATCGGCAGGCCGGCCGGCCCGGCCGGCGGTGCCAACAGCACCCCGGGCAAGCGTGGCTGGGCGGCGTGGCCGGGCAGATGGATCCAGGCGCGGGTGCTCGTCTCCTTGGCATGGATGCTCCGCCCGGCATGGACGATCCAGGCGCTTCGGGCATAGCTCGGACCTTGGCGGCGCTGACCGAGGCCCAGCGGGCCGTGGCGCTGCGCCGCCCGCCCCCGAGCGCAGCCACCCTCCACCGCCAGGTCGGCCAGGTCGCCGCCACGCTCAGCTGGCCGACGCCGTCCTATAGCACCGTGTACGGCATCATCCATCGCCTCGACCCCGCGCTGCGCACCTTTGCACGCGGGTCGGGTAGCCGGTGAACTGGGCCCGGCCGGGCGGGCCATAGTAGTCACCGCCACGCGCGTCCGGATCGACCGCAGCGCGTACCGTCGACAGCGCACTCACCTGTGGGCTCTGCATCAGCCACCTGTCCTGGATGGCTCGGGAACCTAGTGGCGCCTGGCCAGCTCTGTGGCGGCCTTCTCAATGGTCACCTCCGCGAGTAGCACGTGCTTCGCGGCGTCCCCAAGCGGGACGAAGCTGTCCTCGCTCGCCACTCGAGCCATGGGCCCCTCGAAGCCGGCGTCGACCAGCGCCGCCAGTACCCCTTCGGCCACGCCGCCGCTGCGGCGGGTCTCGTCGACCGCCAGCACCCGGCCGCTGGCCCGCGCCTCCCGCAAGAGGTCGCCGACTGGCAGTGGGGCGAGCCAGCGAAGGTCGAGGACGCGGCAGCCGATGCCCGCGGCGGCCAGTCGCCGCGCGACGCGCAGGCTCATGTAGAGGCCATTGCCGAACGTCACCAGGGTCAGGTCGGCGCCGTTCCCGTAGGTCCGCGCGCTGCCGAGGGGAACGTGGGCCGCGGGGTCGGGGTAGGGCGCGAGCCAGCCGCCATCGCCCTCCTCGTGCAGGTCACGGGTGTGGTAGAGCGCGATCGGCTCGAGGAACACGCAGACGCTGCCGTCGACCTTGGCTGCGGCGACGCAGGTGCGCAGCATGGCCGCGGCGTCGTCCGGCCGAGCCGGCGAGGCGACCACCAGGCCGGGGATGTCGCGCAGCACCCCGACGGCGTGGTCATTGTGGAAATGGCCGCCGAAGCCCTTCTGGTAGCCGTAGGCGGCGACCCGTACCACCATCGGGTTACGGTAGGCGCCCTGGGAGAAGAACTGCAGCGTCGCCGCCTCGCCGCGGAGCTGGTCCTCGGCGTTGTGCAGGTACGCGAGGTACTGGATCTCCGCGACGGGTAGCAGTCCCGACAGCCCGGCGCCGAGCGCCAACCCGAGGATTGACTGCTCGTCCAGCAGCGTGTCGAACACCCTGGCTGCGCCGAAGCGCCGCTGCAGCCCTCGGGTGACGCCGTAGACTCCTCCCTTGCGGCCCACGTCCTCGCCGAACACCAGCAGTTCCGGGTGGAGCGCGAGTGCCTCCGCCAACGCGCGGTTGACCGCCAGCGCCAAGGTGAGCGGACCCTGGTCCTCCACCGGCGGCTGCGCTTCAGCGGGGCGTGCCGCCAATGTGGCGACCCGGTCGGGGTGGCGCGGTGCCAGAGGCGCCATCACCGCCTCGGCCGTCGGGAGCCGTGGGCACTCAGCCACCTCGGCGGCGGTGGTGATCACCTGGCGCCGGGTCGCCTCGTACCGATCGAGCAGCTCTCGCGGCGATGCCACGCCGGCCTCGATCAGGAGGCGGGCGGTGCCGAGCAGCGGGTCGCGCTCGTAGTCCGCGGCGATCTCGCGCGGCGTGCGATAGGCGATCTCCGGGTCGGACCCGGCGTGCCCCATGAATCGCACCATCCGCAGGTGCAGGAAGGCGGGCGCGCGGCGCTGACGGACCCATTCCGCGGCCGTCACGGCGGCGTCGTAGGCCTCGGCTAGGTCGCAGCCGTCCGCCTCGAACCATCGGAGGCCCCGCCTGTCACCGTAGGCGGCGCGCACCCAATCCGCCGGTGTGCGCACGCTGATGCCGAGTCCGTTGTCCTCGCAGACCAGCAGCAGCGGCAGGGGCAGCCGCTGGTAGACGCAGTGGCAGGCGGCGTTGATCGCGCCCGCGGCGGTCGAGTGGTTCACGGAGGCGTCACCGAAGCTGCACACCACCACGGCGTCTTCCGGCCACCTGCAGCGCACCCCGGCACGCTTGGCCCGCTCGATTGCGAACGCGGTCCCGAGCGCACGCGGCAGGTGCGAGGCGATCGTCGAGGTCTGCGGCACCACGGCGAGCGCCGGGTGCCCGAAGACCTTGTGCCTGCCGCCCGCGATCGGCTCGTCAACCGCTGCCACCATCCCAAGCAGCACGTCGCGCAGCGGTTGCTGCCCCGGCAACTGCCTTGCACGCTCCAGGTAGAACGCGCCCGAGCGGTAGTGCAGCAGCGCCGGGTCGGTCGGCCGCAACGCCGCCGCCACCGCCGCGTTGCCCTCATGGCCCGCCGACCCGATCGTGTAGAAACCCTTGCCTCGTGCCCGCAGCCACCGCGCCGCCAGGTCGAGATGCCTGCTCGCCACCTGGGCGCCGAACAGCGCAAGGCCATGCGCACCGGTCAGCCGTGACCCTGCCCGCACCGGCAGCCCAGGATCCCGTGGCGCCCCCGCCACGAGCGCGGCGACCGCCTCGGTGAAGTGGGTGTCAATCGGCTCAGCCATCACCGACTGACGATACCGCGCTGGCGACCCTCGGCCGACATGGTCAGCGGGTACCTCCACCCCCCGGAGTTCATGGACCCCGAGCTGAGCGAGGACACCAGAGTGGGTGGGACCGGCCTCGTGGACCCTCAGTCGATTCTCGGCGTGCTTTCAAGGGCCCCCCAGCCGTGCCCTGTTGACTTGGCTCAAGCCGGACGTGATTCAACAGGGGGTGTTCCTTCTCGGCCCGTGCCAGCGGGCGCTTCAACACGAATACCAGCACTGGCTCCGAGACGGACTCCTTGGAGCCCACACTTCCAAGCGCGGGTTCAGGGCTGCGGTCCGGCGGTTGAGGATCCAAATCCTCGACCGCGAACGGCAATCCTGGTCAGGAGTCGCCGCTGCGGTCGCGAGCCGGCTCGGTCGTGGGCTGCTCCAGTGATCTCCTTATGAGAACCGCCTCCGACTGGTCGACGCCGAGGGACCCACGGCCGTGTGGCGTGGTGTCCGCAGCCTGACGCCGGCAAGCCCCGCGACGCCAAGGTGGGCCACGGCGGCCAGCAGCGCGATTGCCAGCAGCCCAGCGTGTGCCTCGCTGGCCTGGTGCACGCTCTCGCGCAGATCCAGCGCGACGAACAGCAGCGCGAAGATCACCACGGCCAGCAGCACCTGCCTGCCCCGCAACGGTGACCAGCAGGCCGGCCAGTAGCAGCGACACCACCGCGGCTGCGACCGTCAGCTGGACCCCCTCCAGTTCGATCCCAAATAGCTCCTCTCCGGACGCGGCGTGCTCGGCCGCCTCGTTGTGGCTGCTGCCGGCCTGCTCGGCGGTCTGGTTGTGTTCGCCTTGGGCTGGTTCGGTGGCCTCCTTGTTGCCGGTGCTGTTGGCCTGTTCGGTGGTCTGGCTGTGGCTGGTCGTGGTCTGCGCGGCGGCCTCGTTGTGGTCGCCTGCTTCGCCTCGTGAGCGCCCGACCCCAGCAGCCTGTCGCGTCTCGGACGCGGCCTGGGAGCGTTCCAGGGAGGTGCCGACAACCAGCAGGACCGCGGCGGCGACCAGCAGCACCGCCGCGACGACCCGCAGTCGATCTCGATGAGGACCCATCGTGCCTGTCTCCTGATCGAAGCAACGCTGAAGGCCCCTCCGGGCTCGGCCGAGGCACGCCTGCACCCGAGCAGGCCGCCAGGACAACCGCAGCGGTGTTCCGGGCGGTCAACGGCATGCGAGGATGCGACCAGCAGCAGCCGGCCTCGAAGGGAAGAAGTAGGAAGGCCTCAGCGGCGCGTCGGCGGGCCGCGTTCGTAATAGCCGCGGGCCAGCGCAAGCTGATGGGGCCGCGCGATCACCCGCCAGGGGGGCGCGACGCCGGCGACGGCGGGGGCTGGCTGCGGCCACCCGCCGAGCTGGTCAAGCCGTCGCAGTTGGCGGATGCGGGCCAGCAGCAGCCGCGCCACCAGGACCGCCAGCACGCCAAACAGCACCTGCACCACAAGACCCTTGAGGAACGCCGGCTCCCGCGCGGCGGCAAACGGGAAGCTCTCCACCCCAAGCAGCCGCTCAACCGCTTCCTGCAACGCCCAGCCCAGCAGTGGCACCGCCAGCAACCATCCCGGCGCAAGCGGCCGCGCCGGCCGGCGGCGGACCGCGCTCCACCCTCGACTGGCTAGCCAGGTCAGCAGCACCGCGGCCAGCAGCCCGACCGGCAATGGCACCTGCCCGGCCGTGGCGTGCGCCGCTTCGGCGTGCTCGCCGAGGCGCTCGGATCCCTCTCCGGCGCCATGCAGGAACCCCAGCGAATGCGCCGCCGCCGAACCGATCCAGGCGAGCGCCACTGCCACAGGCCACGAAAGCCGACGACCTCTCACCGCCCGATCCTATCGCCGACCTCGGTCAAAGTCGCCCCAACCCGGGCAGCGCCGCCCAACATCCACGAACCTGGCCCGGCAGGCACGACAACCCGGGGGAATCCCGATCGCGCTGGGATCGCTGGAGTGAGGGCGGTCTTCTCGGGACATGGGAGCAGAGGTCGCTGGTGGCCAAGTCTCGGCACTGGCGGCACACGTCGGCGTGGCTCGCTCGAGCGCGCCGCTACTCAGCGCGGGCGCGCGCTGGCACCTGCGGTTGGTGAGCGCGCCGGGATCCTTGCGTGGCGGGAGGCCGCAGCTGGTTGGCGATGCTCAGCAGGGTGGTGCCCTGGTTGAGCAGTAGCCCGCTGGTCAGTGACAGCCCGCCGGCCAGCACGCCGATCGCCAACCGCGACAGGGCGACGTTCTGGCGAAGGTTGCCAAATGCCCGGCGGGCCAGACGGGTCGCCGGGCCGCAGCCGATGCAGGGCTCCTGGTTGGCCGGGTCGGTGATCAGGCAGGACGGACACAACGGCCGGCCGTGGGTGTCGCGGGTGGCGGCTTCCCGGACGGTCCCGCACGGCGAACAGGGCTGAGCTCGGGACTTGGCCACGCAGTTGTAGCACAGCCACTGCCCGTCACTCCGTCGGTGCAGGTGCGTGACCCGCCGACAGCGCGGGCGGATCGTGACGGGATGCCGAGCGTGCGTGACCAACGCCTTGTCACTGTGATGCTCGCAGCGCGACCAGCCACGGCGCAGAAGGGGAAACCTCGTACCGCCTGGCGGTCGGGACGTAGCATGGTGGCGATCCTCGCGGAGAGCCTGTATGGCACGACGATGGCGCATGGGCCTGGCCAGCAGCCCGAAGCTGCTCGGGGTGGTGACCGCCGCCGTGCTGATCATCGCCCTGCTCATCACCGGCCGCTGGATGAACCGAGGCGGCGGACCTGGACCATCGACACCCCCAGCGGGCAGCCGCCCCGCCAACAGCCAGGCGCCCTACCGGATCGGCGGCAAGGTCGACTGCCCGCTGCTGTGGCCAGTGCTGGCCATGTCCAACCACACCAGCTACCCGGCCGGCCATCCCACCCGGCCGCCAGCGAGCGCGACGCCGGTCGCCTGCTACCAGACCACCGCCCGGGCGGCCAGCGACGGGTACGCTCCGGCGCCGCTGCCGGCCGGCGCGCTGGAGATCGGCGGCGTCTACCTGGCCCAGACCAGCCGGGGGTTCCGGGCGCGCTGCCAGCAGGTCGCCGACCGGCTTGGCTTCGCGGTCCCCTGCCCGGGGCTGCTGCCCACCGCGCCGCCCGGCTCGCCGCCACCGCGGCTGTGCGAAGAGCCGGCCACCTGCCGGCGCGGGCAGGTGCTGCGGTTCCTCCAGGGTGGGTTTGTGGTCCCACCCGGCTACGTCGGCGCCCCGGGAGGCTACGGTGCCCTTTCGGTCGTCGCGACGCCGACCCGTGACGCGACCGGTGGGCTTGCCCTGCAGTGCCAGCGCGAGCGCCGGATCGCCACGCCAACCATGCACCGGACCAGGGGGGTGCTGGCGGCCTGCTCCGACGACCCGCAACGGTCGGCCTTTGGTGGCAGTGTGCTGCTGCGCTGGTCCCAGCAGGGCACGGTGGTGGTCGTCAGTGTGCTGGACTGGAGTGACGCCAGCCGCTGGAGTGACGCCAGCCGCTGGAGCCACGTCAACCAGCGGCTGGCCGTCGTGTTGGCCGAGCACCTGCGCCTGGTCCCACCCAGAAGCTGACCCGAGGGCCGCTGTGCGTGGCGCTGCCAGCTGTTACGCGACGCGCTGAATGGTGATGAATAGGCACACGATCGTGGTAACCACTCGGGTCCGGTCGGCCACGCCGACAACCAGGCACGGCCCGGTCGGCCGGTCACGGGCTTCGTGTCGCCGTTGGCTCGCGCCCACCTACTGATGGTCCAGACTGACGATCTGGGTTGTCTTGCGGGTGGCCACGTGGACGCCCCATCTGCGGCGCTGATGGGACTGCAACCTTTCGGGGCCGCCCTGCGTTACCGGACGTGACTGAGGGTCTGTTTCGCGAGTTCTTCGCTGGTGAGTACGGGCGGCTGCGGCGCCTGGGGTTCCTGCTGACCGGCGACTGGGTCCAGGCCGAGGAGCTGGCCCAAGACGCGCTGGTCCGCGTCTACCGGGTGTGGCGCCGGGTGCGCCGGCTCGAGCACCCGAGGGCACTGTTGCATCTGGCGATCAGCACCCTCGGTACCCTCCACTTGGAGGCTAGAACGCCTAACACGGCATTCACGATCGGCCTCTTGAGCCGTTCTCGTGGCCCTCGAAGTGGAACCAGCCTCCACTCAGGTACTCGTCGGTGACGCCTTCCGCGCAGATGCAACAGTGCCCTCAGCAGTCGTGCTCAGGCGAACCAGTCGGGGAGCGGCGGCCTCGCGCCGAGGGCGGAGAAGTCGCCGTGGTCGCGGATCCGGGTGGCCGCAGCGGCCAGGGCGTTGACCGCGGCCCAGGTCAGGCTGCCGCCGACGCTGACCCGCGCCGCTCCAGCGTCGACCAACTCGCGCATCGACAGGCCAGGCCGCGCGAGCACGTTCACCGGTTTGGAGACGGCGTCGCAGACAGCGCGGACCTCAGCGGTGGTGCGCAGCCCGGGCGCGTAGAGCACGTCGGCGCCGGCCGTCTCGAACGCTCGCAGCCGCGCGATCGTGTCCTCCAGATCGGGGTTGCCGCGCAGGTGGTTCTCAGCCCGTGCGGTCAGCGTGAACGGGAACCCGAGCCGGCGCGCCGCGGCGACGGCGGCGGCGACCCGCTCGACCGCGTGGTCCTTGGAGTAAAGGCTGCCCTCGGAATCGTAGTCCTCGATCGAGGCGCCGACCGCGCCGGCCTCGGCGACCCGGGTGATCGCCATCGCGGCGCTCTCGGGGCTGGCGCCGTAGCCGTTCTCGAGGTCGACCGAGACCGGCAGCTCGGTCGCCCGGTCCAGTGTCGTGGCGTGCCGGACCACCTCGTCCAGCGTCACGTGGCCGTCGAGTCGCCCCAGGGTGAACGCGAAGCCGGAGCTGGTGCTCGCCAGCGCCTTGAACCCGAGCGCGGCCAGGACGCGCGCCGAGCCGGCGTCCCACGGATTGGGGATCACGAACGGCTCGCCGGCATGCAACGCCTGGAACAATGCCGCCTTCAGCGCCTGTGTGACCATCGACCATCCTTATATGACCTTGCGACGCTCGCCGAGCGCCGTGCCGTCAAGCTTATGACGGTCATCGAAGCTTGACTCCATGCCATTGTCGCGCGGACGGCCGACAGAGCCCGCGAGGAACGCGTCGGCTGCGCGGCGATCACGGTGAGCTGTCCTCCCACCGCGCTACTGGCAACCCTCGATGGTGCGCCTGCAGCGACAGGCGCACCACGCCGAGAAAGGCCAAGGACGGCAGGCCGGGAGCACGGGGCAGAGCAGGGCGCGGCAAGGGCGTCAGAGGGCACGGGAAGGGCAGAGCACATTGAGTCCAGCGCACAGGACAGAGTATGGGGCAGGCAAAGCGGAACGGTGTCGTACCCGTCCTGTCTCTGCCCTAGAGCATCATCGGCGTGGTGAGCTCTGGAGGCACAGGCAATGGCCTCACGGATTCGAACGCCTACCTTGCCGCCAATAGGTGCAGAACTCGGTCGGGCAACGGCTACAATTCCCTCCACTCTCCCTCCGCCCGACGCTGGGACGCGCGGGACGGGGCGAAACGGGCGGGGACGCCAGGTGACGGTCGAAGCTCTCGACGGGCCGTTTGTGCACGTCACGGGCGGTTATCGGGGTCAGGTGGGGATGGGAGGGGACCCGCGGGGAGGCGGCGGTGCGACCTGTAAAATCGCTGGCATTGCCGACGAGGGTTCGCCGAATCTCGCCTTGCTGCCTGACAACGTTTGGATGGAGTCGCCCAGAGCAGATCGCTCGTAGGGCTGTGTTACAGCGTCAACGGCGTGGTGAACTCCAGTAGGCCCAGTGTCCAGTCGGCCCGCCGACTCGAACCTAACCGTGACGGGATCGACTCCAGCAAGGATCGAGTCTCGCGTCCAGTGATGATCAGCGTCCCGTCGGTGCCTGGCTCGCGCCAGCTGACAGCATCACCGGCGGCCCGATGACCGGTCATCGCATCAGGTGATCATCGCGGGGCATGCGTTGGTGCAGAACCTTCGCCGCGGACACTACGAACTGGCGGTCGAGGAGCCGGCGACCCGGCGGGTGACCGTCGCGTTCGACGAGCTGGCCATGGCGATCTGACGCCCGATGAGTGGAAGGGCTCAGCACGCCCTCGGCCGGCCGAACGCAACAGCGCCATACGACCTTCTACGCCTCGTTGTGCGGAGACGCCGCAACGGCCCCGAACGAGGCAAACCCAGGGCAGCCAACCGGTGCCGACCTCAGGCGATATCCGTCGAGAGATCAGTACGTCCGAAGCGTTTCGAGCGCGGCGATCGCAGCCCCTCGCGCACCGGCCATGTCCAGGTCGGGCACCAGTGCGAAGGTCGCCACCCGCGTCTGCTCCTCACGCAGCGCCGTGTGCTCACGGACCTTCGCCAAGAACCACTCACGGAACGGCGGCGCGGTCTCCACCACACCGCCACCCACGAAATACGCACTGGGGTCGGTGAAGTTGGCGGCGATCGTGAACAGCCGACCCAGGGCCATCGCCTGCTGCTCGAAGATCTTGATCGCCAACGGGTCGCCTCGCTCGCCGTAGGCGCGGACCAGCTTGGCGGCCTCTCCCACGGGCTCGACGCTGCCGAGCGGGTGACCGTCGAACCGGGTCAGCCAATAGGGCAGCAGGTTCCTCGCGATCCCGCCCAGGGAGGCGACGCTCTCGGCGTCGCTGACGAAGCCGCAGTTGCAGCTGGGCAGCGGCTGTCCCTCGCCGAGCAGTCCCTGCATCGGGATGTGGACGTGGCCCAACTCGCCGGCCATCCCGGCGGCCCCCCGCACGATCCGGCCGGCCTCGATGACACCACCGCCCAGCCCAGTACCCACGATCGCGGAGATGGAGGAGTGCTGCGCGGCGTCGGCTCCGAAATGCACGTGGTGGGCATACAACGCCGCGGCGTTGGCGTCGTTGCTGTAGACGACGGGCAGGCCCACCCGGGCCTGGAGCGCGCCGCGGAAGTCGAACCCGCGCCAGGCCGGCTGGGAGAAGTTGGTAGCGCCCTTCGAGGAGATCACGCCGTCGGCACTTGCTGGGCCTGGGGTGTCCAGCCCAAGGGCACGCACCGACGCCCTGACCATGCCGGTGCGCTCGAGGATCTGGTCGAGCGCTCGGACCAGCGCCTCGACCGCCACGTCCGGGCCTTGCTGCACCAAGCTCGGGGTTTCAACCAGCCGATCCACCAGGAACCGCCCCGAGGCGTCCAGCACCGTGGCGTTGTTGCTGGTCCCGCCGCAGTCGAGACCGACTACGATCCACGAATCAGGAGTCCGCATCCTTCCTTCCCCCGTTTCGACTGCTCGATGGCGGGGGCCGCGATACCCACGCTGCGCGGACCTCGTCGCACATCGACGTGCTGCCAACCGTGCGCGCTGCGGGAGCCGACAAGCAGCTCGTCGCTTTGAGCGTAGGCCGCACGAACAGCGTGCGCTGCATGGCTCAGCACGAGCCATACTCTCCTACAGCCGCTCACAATCCAGGTTCCAGGATGACCCCATACTCTGGCCGTGCCCGATCCGTACCTTATTACACAGTGGGCACGACTCCCGACCCGTCAGCGCCGTTGTCCGGTCTGAGGAGCAGGTGTCGGGCGCTGTCACAGCATGGTCAGCATCCGGTCAGCAAGTCGCTCACGCCACTGACAGCACCACCAGTGGCCCGATGACCGGTTCATCGCACCAGCGGAAGCCGCATGACGCCCAGCGCCCCAAGCCGCAGACGTGGGTCAGGGGATGCCCAGGCGATGCAGCTGGTTCTTCAGCCATGCGGAACCAACCTGCAGCTCGGCGAGCATGCGCCGCAGCGACCAGCCCAGCTCGACCCGCCGCACCCGCAGGTAGCCCTCCACATCGGCGAACCCCAGGCCGGCCAGCCGCGCCTGCCGCTTGGCCGCCCAGCAGGCCCTCTGGCGCGCGGTCGCCCGGTGGGGCCGGATGGTCGCCCGCCGGCGGGGCAGCCCATAGTGGTCGAGCCGGTCAAGCACCGTGGCTGCGTGCACCCCAAGCTCGCTGGCGATGCTGGTGCTTGGCCATCGCCGGGTCACCGCCCGGTCGGTTCGGTCAGGTTCCTGAAGCGAGGCGAAGCCCAGCTCCCGAGCTCGGATGGCGAGGTGCTGGTCGGTGCTGCTGCGACGACGGCGGGCCGCGGTCACCTGGCGGGGTGGCGGGGTGATGCCTGCGGTGTCCAGCAGGCAGCGGACCACCGTGGGGGTGGTGGCAAGCTCGCTGGCCAGCTGCGCGGGGCTGGCCTGCTGCTGGGCGCGTGCTTGGAGGTAGCTGGCAAGGTCGCTGGACCCCTGCGCGTGCGCGTGGCGGTGGAGGCGGCGCTGCTGGCTGTCGAGGACCGTGAAGCCGCCCTTGAGGGTCAGCGTGCGAGGCGAAGGTGCTGGTGGTGGCGTTATCCATGCGCTTGGCGTGCCGGGCGCCCCACCACTCCGGGAGACCCGCGCCCATGAGGGCATCAGTGTTGCCGACGCAGTGGGTGATCGGGCGAGACCAAGCGCATGGGCAACACCGTGAGCGGCTCGAGTCTCCTCTCTTTGAACACCTTGAGCTGGGTGAACGCATTGACGCATCCCATGCGAGTGGCTCACCGTCTCCGCACGGGCGGTCCTGCGCTGACCGCGCGACCGCGGTGGTGGCCGAAGACGCCGATGCCCCAGCCGAGCATCGGCCAGATCGGCCAGGGGTAGCCGGCGCCCGTGACCAGCCAGATCAGCCACAGCAGGGCGATGATGGCGAGGTAGGTCATGGCGTGGGGGTCGAGCCGGAGGCGGGTGGCGGCCGCCGGCGGTCGTGCCGGCCGGAGCTGGGCCGGCAGGTCCTGGACTAGGACGTGGAGGTCGGCGGCGGTGCGGGCGGTCCAGGCCGACGCCATCCGGTCCTCGAACTCCTCCAGGGTGAGCCGGCCGGCAGCATGGTGGTCGGCGAGCTGGTCGACCACCCGGCCGCGCTCGGCGTCGCCGATGCGCAGCCTGGGGTCGGAGGTCCGGGCGGGCACCGGGGTCGGGTGGTGGCTGTGCATGGCGTCTCTCCTCTCAGGAGGCCGCAGTGGGGGCGGGGCGGGCGCCGAGGGCGCTGCCGAGCAGGGCGCCGACCTCGTCGGCGATCTCGTCGAAGGGGCGTTGCGCGCGCTGCAGGGAGCCGCCGAGCCACAGCGCCGCCAGCCCGTGCACCACCGACCAGGCCAGGTAGGCGACGGTGTGTGGGTCGGTGCCGGCGGCCCAGCCCTCGGCTTGGGCATCGCGGATCCCGCTGAGCAGCAGCGCGAAGGTGGCGTCGCCGGCCGCGGCCAGCTCCGGGTCGTCCTGGTGGAGCAGGTCCCGCTGCCACATGACCTCGAAGTAGGCGCGGTGGCCGACGGCGAAGCTGGTGTAGGCCCGGCCGGCCGCTGCTAGCCGTTGGCCGGCGGTCGCGTCCGGGCCGAGTTGCCGCACGGCGTCCTCGATGGCCGCGGCGAGCAGCCTGAAGCCCTCGATGGCGATGGCGGTGAACAGGGCCGCCTTGTCGGGGAAGTGGTTGGCCGGGGCGGCGTGGGAGACGCCGAGCCGGCGTGCCAGCGAGCGCAGGCTCACCGCTGACGGGCCCTCCCGCGCGATCAGCTCGAGGGCCGTGTCGATGAGGTCGCGGCCAAGGTCGCCGTCGTAGTAGGTCGGGTTGGCCCGCCTTTTCGCCGTCACCGCGCCTCCTCTCAGGTTGACGTTGTCAATCTACTCCACTAGGTTGGCAGTGTCAACCTAGTGGGTCCGCTGCTGGTGTGGGGCGCGGAAACTCGGATTCGCGCCGTGAGCAGGCGTTTCCGTACCATCCGTCGATGCTCTTCGTGCTCTGGTTGACCGTCCGCCTACTGACCCGCCTGCTGGTCCTCTCCGATGCCAATGACGGCACCAAAGACCTGGAGATCCTGGTGCTGCGGCAGCAGCTTCGGGTGCTGCGCCGCAAGACCGGCCGCCCCAAGTTCACCGCAGCCGACCGGGTCCTGCTCGCCGCCAGCCGGGTGCTCCCCGACAGCGGTGGGCATCGTTGCTCGTCACGCCCAGACGCTGCTGCGCTGGCACCGCACCCTGGTCCGACGGAAGTGGACCTACGGCAAGAAGCGCACACCGGGCAGGCCACCGATCGACCCGCAGACCGCAGCACTGATCCTGCGGATGGCCAGAGAGAACGCCCGGTGGGGCTGCGTGCGGATCTGCGGGGAGCTGCGCACTCGGCATCCGGGTGGGGGCCACCACCATCAGGACGCTGCTGCGACAACACGGCCTCGGCCCGACGCCACGGCGGCTTGGGCCGACCTGGACGCAGTTCCTGCGAGTTCAGGCCGAGGGATCGTGGCCTGTGACTTCTTTACGGTGGAGACGATCCGGCTCAAGACCCTCCACGTGTGGTTCTTCATCCAGCTCAGCACCAGGCGAGTCGTCGCGACCGAGGTGACGGCACATCCCGACACGGCGTGGGTCACCCAGCAGGCTAGGAACGCCGCGATGGAGCTGGGCGATCGGGGCGTGTCGATGAGATTCCTGCTCCGCGACCACGACGCCACGTTCTCCCGCGGGTTCGACGAGGTGTTCGACAGCGAGGAAGGGAAGGTGCTCCGGACGCCGATCCGGGCGCCGAAGGCGAACGCCTATGCCGAGCGGTGGGTTCAAACGGTGCGTGCGGAGTGTCTGGACTGGACGCTGGTGCGTGGCCGGCGGCATCTGCTGCGCCTGCTGCATACCTACGTCCGCCACTACAACCAACAGCGACCGCACCGCAGCCTCACCTTGGCCGTTCCCGAGCCGCACGACCGGAGCTCACCGCAGGTCAACCTTGGAGACGTCAGGCGTCGCGATGTGCTCGGCGGCCTCATCCACGAGTATCACGAGGTCGCAGCATGATGAATCAGGATTTCCGCGCCCCACACGCATGGACGCCACGCCGACCAGCGAGCTCGTCCTTGCCCGCATTGGTCCTCAGGCCGGCTACGTCACCGCGAGCCAGAACGCCGATGTGCTCGCCGTCGGGATGCTGGTGGTCGAACGCGGCTGGGCAGGGGTGTTCTGCATGGCGACCCGAGCCGACGCCCGCCGCCGCGGCATCGCCACGGCCCTGCTACGACGCGGCGCAGGCTGGGCCGCCAACCAAGGGCCCAACGGCTCTACCTTCAGGTCGAGGAGACCAACCTCGCGGCCCGGCAGCTCTACACCCGGCTCGGCTTCCAACCGTCCCACCACTACCACTACCGTGCCGCAGTGCCCTCAGCCCCGGGTCTGTCGAGTAGGCCGGGTGAGATGGAGAGGCGACCGGCATGCCTAGCTTGGCCAGGAGCGCGAGGCCACGGGCGCATCGCCGCTGAGACCGGCTGCAGGGAGCCGTTGGTCTCAGGAGACGTCAGTCTCGTCGTAGTCGTCCAGGCCCAGGGTGCGGCGGATCTTGTTCGCAGGGTCTGTGCCGTTGTGGCGAGCCGCCTCCACCAGCGAGCGGGCCAGCTCCTCCCGCGTGCTGGCCTCAGCCGCCTGACGCCAGTACGGCTGCGCCGCCGCGGACTCCGTCAGCAGCTGCCTCATCGGCGCGCGCACCGCCGAAGGCCACACCGTCGCACGAAGCTGGCGCATGTGGGTCGCGTTCGTGCGTGCGACCGCGTCCGCCAGCGCCCGCAACCTGACGAGCGGCGCGCCAGCGTTGAACGCCTGCTCCAGCCGCTCCAACGCCACGTTGTACGGCCGGACGATCTCCAGGTAGCGCTTGGCGGCCGCAGCGCGTGTCAGCGTCCTGCTCTTCACTGTGGTCGGCGGCGCCACCGCGCGCACGGTCGACGCGGGGCTCGCGGTCGGCGTGAGGGTCCCCTGGGATGGCGAGGAACAGCCCGCGATGGCGACCAGCGCGGCGGTGGCCGCTGCGGCCAGGAGTGGACGCACCCGAGCCTCGTTCCTGGTCGATGGTTGCAGAACATTCAGCCAAGGCGCGCTACCCTATCAATCCCACACCGCGATGCCGAAATCGATGTCGTCCGCGGCTTCAGGGTCAGCGCAGCGTGTCTGGGGCGTGACGAGCAACGATGCCCACCGCTGTCGGGGAGCGCACGGCTGGCGGCGGCCAGGACCCGGTCGCCTGCGATGAACCTGGGCGGCCGGTCTTGCGGCGCAGCACCCGAAGCTGCTGCCCCAGGACCAGGATCTCCAGGTCCTTGGTGCCGTCATCAGCACGGGGAGGACCAGCAGACGGGTCAGCAGGCAGACGATCAACCCAGCGCAGCAAGAGCATCGACGGACTACGCAACGCCTGCTCACGGCGCGAACCCGAGTTTCCGCGCCCCACACCTTCGCCGCCTGACGCACGAAGTGCGGTTTGTGCCTCTGGTCTGCTTCGAGGCGGCGGGACGAACCTGCGACGAGACCGCGATCCGCCGCATCCCTCGGTGGACAGCTCCTCCAGCAAATCACGATCGACAGTGACGATCACCTGCATTGTCAGCGCGTTGTCGCATGACTGTCAGGACTCTGACGAGAGCGCTGTGCCGGCCGTGGTGGTGCCAGCTGTGATGATCGGGAGCGGTGTTCGTTGGGTTGGCGTCGCAGGCCGAGCTGGCGGATCTGCTCCTCAAGCTCATGCTGGACGACAAGTTGCGCGAAGACATCGGGGTTTCAATCTGAAGCCTAGCCGGTATCGTGAAAGAGGCTGGCCGCCGGAGTGGTGGCACGGGTGAGCTGTACTTCGAGATCTTGCCGGGCCCCGCTGGACAGCACCCAACCAAGCGGTGCCTGCACGCCGGGCCGACGGATGTTAGCGACCCGGGCGTAGTTGCCGGTTCCGAAGGCGTCGAACGCACGCTGGCGGGCGGTGAACTCCGCCGCTGACCCGACCGCTTGGAACGTCTGCGGAGGGACGAGCAGTTGGTTGGGTCGCGCGCCGGTGACGGTCGGCGTGGCCAGGGTCGAGTAGCCGTTGTCGATCTGGATGAGGACCGGCCTGATACGGCGGGTCCCTCCGGCACTGACCGCTGAGCAGTCCCCGGTAACGGCGACGTGTGGGTCGACCTGGTGGTTGTGGCAATCGACCAGCGGCTTGACCGCGAGGTACAGGTCGAGGGCGGTGAGGCTGGCGGAGGTTTCGACGTAGCCGCCGTCGACCACATAGGTCCGTTCGCCGCCGCCGCAGCGCGTCAGCCGGCCTGCGGGGGAGATGTACGGGAACCGGGCCGACAGCAGCGCGGCGGTCGAACGGGTGAGGTCCTGACCACCGCAGAGGAAGTCGTCCAGGTCGGTCAGGGTCGGGGCGCCCGGGTGGGGCGCGATCTGCCGGTCTGGGCGGCTGCGGCAAGACAGTGCGCTGTCGGTGGTGTCGTACGCGCCGAGATCCAGCGGGGAGGTGACCAAGCGGCAGCCGCTCTCCACCGACGTGCCGTTCAGCAGCGCCAGGGGCATCCACCCGATGGCCATGTCTTGCTGGTAGGTGGCGAGGAAGCCATGAGTGAGCTCAGGCATGGTGCTTTCCCAGGACCGTTCGAGCATGACCGCGCGGTCCGTGCCGCCATAACCGAAGAGCAGCCGCGGCAGGTCGACGTCCAGCAGCCATGCCGCCGACGCACTGAGGTGGTCAGCGCCAAGTGCCGTCTCGTACCAGGTCGTGGGCGGGCGGGGCCGTTGGTACCAGGGCTCCGTGGGTGCCCGGACTGCCCGGCCGGGGTGCTGAGCCGCATCCAACTGGGTCAGCCACTCCACGATGCCCACGCTACCGCCGGAGACGCCGCTGGCGGCGAACACGCGGGTGCGGCGCGGGACTGTCGGGCACGTGCCGGCCGACGCGGTGGTCGAAAACAGCCGTTCCAGCGCGCCAGCGGTCCAGTACGCGGCGCGGATGCCGCCGCCAGAGGCGGACACGAACACCATGGGGATCTCCCCGGCCGGTGCAGTGGGNNNAGTGGGGCTGCGACCGCAATTGGCGTCGACCCAGGCGTTGAAGGCCTGCGTCACTGGAATCGGGCCAGCCCGGGCGGTCTGGGCGGGAATGGTGCGCACCGCGTGGCTGTCGCCGGAGTCGAGCAGCACGCCAAGTACCAGCCACGCGGCCAAGAGCGCGAAGACCGGGGTACGGCGCAGGGTGAGGACCCGCAGGCCGGATACGGGGATGGCGTACTCCGACCAGCGCTGCAGCTCATTGCCGGCGACCAGCACCACCGCGGCGAACAGCATCGCCATGGTCACCGGTCCGAGCAGAACGGGTAGCGCCAGGTTCCCTCCGGGCAGCAGGGCGACGAGGTAGACGATCACGCTGGCCACGGCCAGCGTCAGGTAGAGCGCGTGGCGGTCCCGATCGGGATCCTTCTGACCGCCCGCTCCCTTGGCTGCTTGGTCGTGGGAGTCGGCGGCACGGCGAAAACGGTCCTGCAGGCGCTCGTCCGCGCCAGTGAGGATACCGGGCAGCAACGCCGCGGCCACGACCAACGCCACCCCCAGCACGGTGGCAAACAGCAA
>WNGL01002454.1_pt1 | contig 28698 bp, 41 predicted proteins | sample 5400591 | NCBI WGS metagenome assembly WNGL01 (sample SAMN13153377, study PRJNA577476) | soil metagenome | isolation source: 80 cm soil or saprolite under Garry oak tree replicate 1 | place: USA:California | collected 2016-06-15 | reverse complement strand
ATCTTGAAGAGGACAAAATGTCCCTTTCAAATTGGGGAGGAGTTAGAAGAAAATATCTTTGGACTCAAAAAGGTGCATTTATGTTTGCTTGTTTTCTCAACACTTCACAAGCTAGAAAAGCTTTTGAGGGAATGATGGAACTTGCTGAGAAACCTCAAGTCACTACAGGAATAGCACCTGAAGCATTTGCGAAGCTCCATGAAAAATACGAATCTATGACCCATATTGCAGTTGATGCCATGGAAATCAAAGCTGATAAAACAGCACTCACTGAAGAAAATGTAGCAGATGTGCTACGAATGATGGTGAAATTCGAGAGATATTATTCAGATCTCATTCAAGGAGAGAAAAGCCCGAATCCTATCCATCAAGCCATTCTACGGGAATTAAAGCAATTCAATACCAATTGGAGACAAACACATAACTTCCTGGAAGAGCGTTATTATGAAACAATGAACGCACATGTTCAACAGGCAAACCTAAAAAGCCTTATCAATTCAACAGTTGAAGAACTGAAAGCCTTAACTGCTCCAATGTTTCCCCTGCTCGAATCCCCTCGTTAATCTCCCCCAAAAATGATAATGAGCTTGAAGATTGTACAATTTCTTCAAGCTCTTCTCTTAGTCGCCTACTCTAGCTGGTGAAGTACAGACTGCTTATGTAGGTCTACTATTGAGCTATTCGGGTTACGGTACTTCGTCATGTCTCTACGTCCCTACGCTACTCAATAAGTTATCTTCTTTTCGCTTGTGGCTACTTTGTTGATAACTTTCATAGTGTAACATGCTATTTCAAGATATGTCAAGGTGTATCAAAAATTGCACAAGAAAAGGCTTGATGGAATGTTTGCGCCTGTCCCATCAAGCCTTAAAGCATATGTCACGCATAGTGGATTTTACGTTATACCAGTTGGAGAGCGAGCTTGTGGCCGGAAGCCGTGCCATCCAAGCGACTGGTCATAGCTACGATCATACTCAAGTGCTACAAGTGCTGTATTGTGCCTCTCGTCACAATACGCGCAATGCATGAGGGCGTCTTCAAGATAGACTTGAAGCACGCCGTGATATGCGAATTGCGAGAGTCGAAGAGCTTTGTAGTGGTGTTTCGGTGTGTGCATGATAGCTTCTTCCTACCCGACACGCAAAGCTCTGACACATTTACGCGCCAGGTAGGTCAGAGTCTACCTAACGTAACTCAACGCAAGTAGCGCCAAGTAATTATCCCGTTATCTGAAGTATAACATTTGTGCAAAAAAGAGGCAAGAAAAACCCTGGCTAGTGGGGAGAGGACTAGTCAGGGTCAAAAAGAGGGTGAATATCGCGCGGTGGAACGGGTTGATAGTTGCACTCAAAGCCTATTCTATCTAAAGAGGCAAAGAATGAACCGCAATTGATATCAGCAATTAAGGGCAACACGGACTTTGGATTCAATGGGCAACCGCTGTTGTGGCACGATGCACACGGGAACTTGTACTGCCCTTTTCTTTTGCGTTTTGTTACGTGGCGGATGAAATGGGATTCTTCCATCGGCTACTTCCTCCTGTCACGTTGAGGGAGTTGTATCTAACGATAGGCGTTGTTCGTGTTCCTGTATTCTGCTACATCATTCAAGGCAGTTTCTTTGAATGTTCTCAATTGTGCTAATTCCTCTTCATACTGGCGAAGTTGCACTTTCAGCATTTTCATTTCTGCCATCGTGGCGGGGGCTTGATCGTCTTCAAATTGTTGTGTTTGTGCGATATATTTGGCTGTCAATTCCTCGTTTGAGAGGACATCACTTATGACAATGCCACAAAAAAGAGCATACCCAAATTTGTGCTCATCGCAAATAGTACGAAGTTTGTCCATGTCTTCATCTGAAAATACTCTCCGTGAAAGTGAGATGCTATTGTTAGGCATTTGTAAAATTCCTTTCCTATGTGTACAAAACAATATGCAAAAGAAGAAAAGAGCAAGGCATGATGCGAGTCACCAAGCACAACGAACGTACACAACCTGTAAGAACGATGTTAAACCCCTGCTCTCTCCTCTTTGTTTGTGTGAGTAAATGAAAGCTCCTCTGACTGCCGATAAGGAGAAGTGACGTTCATCTGAACGTATTCTGCACAGCCTGTAGAGCTACGCCAACACGGTACACTCACTCACACATTTGATGGTAACTTTCCAAACCTATCGAGGCTTGATTGAACTTTTTCATGTTTCATATAACGAACTATTCAATTGTTCGAGTCGTGGATGAATTTGGTAAGGCCAATTTATCCACGCTCCGCAATGGCCCTCCTTTCAAGTGCCTCAGGAAGAGCGTACACCTTGATCTTCCTGGCTACATCTATTCGACAATAAGGTACAGATGGGAACTGGCCAGATTCGAACTGGCATCTCTGGAATGAGAAAACGGCATATGGGGAAAGCTATTTTCTCACTCCGCCAACCTGGGGAAGTTGGGTATTTTGCCGATTAAACTACAGTCCCCGCGGTTACAAAAGTTGCATAGGCGGTAAATCGCCGTCCCCGTCAGCAAGCGTGTACAGGTGAAAATGCGACATAGGAACACGCTGCAAGCCCGCGGTATCAGGGTCTATACCTCCGTGTGCCTGTTCCTGTTGTCTCAAAACGCGTGTATTGCGCTTCATGAGTGTGCCTACAGGACGCATTGACATAAGCTCCCGGTTGAGAAGCGTGATACGAGAACTGGCACGTTTCAACTCTTGCTCTTGTTCTGTGCTACGCGCTTCCATCAAGTCACAATGCGCTTCCAAACTCTGTACTTTCTGATGATATCTATCATCTGCTTTTAATTGTGCGTTGCCATTCTGATAGATGCCATACCCTAAGCCAGAACACGCCGAGATGAACAAGAAAGCCATAAATATAATTGTCATGGTAGTAGAGGCTCCTTTATATCTATCTGCTCTTCACGCGCTCTCTGGCGCAATTGAGCAGGCTTTGACCAATAGGTATAGGGATGTGGGAATTGGTCATGCAAATAGTTGTCATAGTCCCTGACAAGCTGTTTTAGAACCATGATCTGTTCTCTCATTTCTCTGATTTCAACTTGTGATGTTTCCCCCTGGTTCATAAAAGTTTCTCTTTCTTTTCTGGTAGAAGTGGCGCATTTCTTAGTGGCATCGTAACTGGCCTTGGATAGAACAAAGGAATGCCAGCGCATGTCTCAGTTCTACATGAACAATGCGTTTGATGGCACTTACCACAAATAGTACACACTGAAATCCCACACTTGGGATTAATACAAAGGGTCACTGTTTCACCTCTGTTTCACTCTGTTTCACTTTTTGAAGAGCACGGTACACGGTTGTATGAGACTTGCCTACAATCTGCGCCGCTTCACGGCTTGACACATCAGGCTTAAGTATCAAAAGCGCGCTTACTTGCGCTTCTAAAACTGGTTCAATAGCTTCTGTTTCACTGACTGTTTCACCTGTTTCAAGCAAAGCAGGGGGTGTTTCAGTCTCTATAACTGTTGTGTTTTGCATGGCAAACATGGCCTGTTCCAATTGGTCAAGTTTTGCCAGTTTGGAAAGAATGAGTTGAGTTATTTCGTCCGATAATCCCTGGCCTGTTTCACTCTGTTTCATAGGTGTTTCATCTTCCAAATCGGTGAAACGGATATGTTTCGCACGACAGAGATACACATAGGCAACTGAGACAACCACTCGTAAACTGGCAAACGAGTAAAACAAGTACGTGGGTAACGTGCTTTCCTGTAATCCGGTAGTGTTGGCTACTAATTGAAACAACAGCATCGCTCCACCTGTAAGAGCCAGGAGCAGTGACAAAACTAAATACAACCATGCCTTTACTTTGTCCTTTGCCTTAAACGATTGCAGTGCATACACAAACACCACACCTGAACTGGCTTCAATGGCTATAGCTTGCGTCCATGCCCAGGCTAGTGTCAGTTCAGGATTGCTATGCATCAATGTGCCTTTGGTTAGAAAATCGGCGGCGGATATGACTAAACCGAGTGCAAGCAGGGGTTCGCTGGTTTTCGCTACGAATCGAAACACAAATTCTATGATTTCATCGTACCAGGCGAGGGATGTAAATGACTTCACATCAGGCTTTACAAACTTTTTCACTACAAAACTCCTTTTGAACTTACGCTACTCTTATCTACGTCTTCTACGTTTGCCAGATTTATTGCCTCTTGTCAAGAATGCGCCTACTAACGCAAGCGCAACCCCTCCAAGAAACATCATATTCACGGTCGGATCATGCGATATCAAGCTACTTAATGCTTGCACGAAAAACCTCCTAAAGCTGTAGAAACCAGCTTGCTATCATCGTAAAAAACGCTGCTATTAACTGCAAGAAATGCCCTACGGCTTGCCCCGCATTATGCAAGCCTTTTTCAAATCCACTCGTAGGGGCAAATGTATGTATTGCGGCAGTTATTACCGTGGCGAAAAATATCACAACGAAGATAAAAAAAACCCAATCATGCAACTTCCAACTCGCTGTACGCTTACTAATCATGTTTAGACCTCCGCTCTGTGTACTATGAATGCCAGATATCGTTTGACCTCTGCTATAGCATCAGTAGTTCTTCTACCAGGAAATACTTTAGATGCCATTTCGCTAACGCCCTTATGCTCTAATACCATTTTGCGGATGAGAGCAAGAGAAGCTAAATCAACTTCCGACCCGTTTCCGTCTAGTGGTCCGATACTTTTCCCATTGGCATACGGGAAGTAACTATCAGCGTTTGGGAAGCCGCTGGGAAAAGACAGGGAACCAGTCACTATAGTGTTGGGAACTACCGCAGGACTCCCTAAAATAGACCGGCATACTGTGAAATGTTCATCTTCATAGGTAGCTAAAATCTTGGCAGAGAGTCCAGGTTTTTCTATCACAAATTCACCTGGTCGGCCATCTTTGTAGATCTCATTCAGTAGTGGAGTATTGGTAAATCCTGCTGCTTGTGCTGCTTTCGGGTGCATAGAACAAGCTAATTTGGTTCTGAACTGACGAGCTGCGTCACGCTCTATCGGATTCATGTAACCAGTTTGCGCGAGTCCCATGATAAAAATGCCATACTTACGCCCTCGCATAGCTAGTATTCCAAGATTGCGTAGCATCTCATCTTTTGTTCTATCGTCAACTTCCAGTTTCAAGGCTAGAAACTCTTCCAGGTATACAAGCACGAGCGGGCGGTCCATGTTGCGTTCTTTGCGATAGTTGAGCAGTTTTACCAGCAAGAGCAATTTAGCTGCTACATCATCGGCATCTAGCGCAATAAGAGGAATGACCCGATTATTGTCTTTAATCTCCATAACATGTGGCAAGTGTTGAAACGGCTTAGATGTCTTATCCTCAAGATCAAGTAGAGCAATGCGTAGCACATCAGGGCTGTTTCGCATTGTAGCTTGTGTCATGATGGAAGAGGCCAGAACGCTTTTGCCAAATCCTGAACTACCAACAAGCTGTAAATGCACATCATTGGGGAGTGTCGATTTTACCAGATTGCCTGTAGTGGTATCCATACCGTACGCTACTTCTAGCTCATTGGTTCGCAACTCGTCAATCACATCTCTCAACTTCGGTTGCGCTATTGGAGCGGCTATTTGCAATTGTTCCTCTTGTCCATTAGCATAATAGTTCTCAATTGACATAGGGCTGTTTGGTATGGTCATAGGCGATACGCTGGATAATTCCCAAACGCCGCCGTTATGATCGACATGTTTTAGCTGGATACTATGCCCCATATCAGCAAGCTTGACGGTTAAGGCTCTATAGTGTTCAGCATGTTCGATATGTTGATATTTGTGCTGGTAGTCCAGGCTTGCGCGTTCTCTCGCAACGGCCCAACGGTAGAACATGCTAAATATCGCTATGATAGCCATTGCAATGAGTACAGGTTTCCCCCATGTGTTCCAATGTATAAAGATAACTGCAAGCCCTGCTATCACTGCTACAATCACAATGAGAAGTACCCTAAGTTGCGCTTCAGGACTGAACCGTCTAAACCAACTGACTTGCTCTTGTTCGTCTGATTCAATAATCGGGTCTATCATACTCACAACCCCGTTAACTCGCTCGTTCTACATTTTGACGCGCTGTTATCGATCTACGGTGTGTCTAAACTGGCTTGTTTGTACATGGCAAGCCAGTTTGTTGCTACAAGGACGCTAGAGCCTCTTCCAATCCTAATACCCATAGTGCATCAGGTTCTTGCTTTGGCTCTCCTACAGGCTTTTTAAACGCATAGCTAATGGCGATAATAAGCAGAGTGCTTTGCCGTTCTCTTGAAATAAAGCCATTTATCAATCCAAGGCTTTGCTAGTATAAGCCAGGTAGAAAGCATTCCAAGGCTCCAACCTACAATAATCGAACCTACGATTTCCCAGAACATACACACCCTCTTTTCAAATAGACAAACTACAAAAACAAGTGTAGAACTACACATCAGAGAATTTTTAAATCATCTAAATCGCCTACGTAAATATCTTTTTTCATAGCCTTACTCAGTGCTTCTACAATCTTGAGCGCCGTTCGACTAGAACATTCATCCTGAAATATAGCTTTACTGGCTGTCCTCCAGGTAATTCCTGCCTCTTTTGCAAGCTTAGAAACATTCCAACCGAGATACTGACAATAGTCCTGGAGTGTCACGAGATTATCTTCCTGATACATGAACACCTCTTATTATGATACGTCATTTTATCTATGAATACACAAAGAATACCTAACAAATACAGAAAAAGCAAGCAAACAAGCACAAAAGAGGCAATTCAGGGTGATACAAAGCAACTGCAAACGAAGTGTAGTAAGTGTTGAAACAAGTGTCGAAAGAAAATCTACACTTGTTCATGCTTGAATGGTTGTGCTTCTAAGCACGAACTAGAGCAAGTGTCGAAATGTAGACGCGTTTTGAACACAGAAAATATTTTCATGATGCCTCCTGCTCTGACATCTTGATGTACAATTCCCCAAGATTGTGTACATCAAGTTTGAAATAGGCATCCTGCAAACGACTTTTCACGGTATGATAGCTAATGCCAAGTATGGCAGCAACCTGACGATAGGTGTACCCTTGCAACCGTAGCCTTACAATTTCATGCTGTCTCTTTGTCAAGCCGACAATCTTAGTTCGTGGCATATGCTCATACTCCTATCTATCAAACAAACTATTGACCGGACTGATTGCCCCTCTTCTGGCATCAGTTTGGGTAAATGATTTCAAATACTGCTCAGTGATGCCAATGTTCTGATGCCCTAGAAGCTTTGATAAACGGTAAATATCTCCCCCTGCTCGAATCCAGGTTACTGCAAAAGTATGCCGGAACGTATGAGGAGAGCATCGCACACCCTCTATATGAGCCTGGATGCCTAATTGATGGATAATCCTGTACAACGTCGATTCTGTCAATGCGTCGTTATTCCTAGTCAAAAAGACAAGATTAGATGTTCCTATGCCTGACCAACGATGCCTATTGACGAAACGTCGAAGTTCTTTTCGACATCGATCCCCAAGTCCAATCTCCCGCCATTTATCACCTTTGCCAAATACTTTGATATGTGCATCGGTTGGAGACAGTGAAAGATGATTGAGTTGAAGATGACACAGTTCAGCGGCGCGGATGCCAGTATCTAGCAAGAGGAGGATGATAGCGCGGTTACGATCTCTCAGATATGCCCTCTGCTTTTCAGAGTCAACATGTATATGATTGCAAGCCAGTAAGAGTGCATCAATCTGAGCTTTGGAGAAGATATCTCGTATCAACACATCACGCTTAGGATTCTTGATTTTTAAGATTGTTTTGAAACTGACATACTCTGAAAATTCCTCGCTCTGAGCACACCAGTTCAAGAACGCTTTGATAATCGAGGATTGCAGGAAAAGCGTATGCGAAGAAACATTGCTCCCTGCTTTGCCCTTGTGTGTTGCCTGGAAGTGTGCCAAGTAACTGTTGATAGTTTGAGGCTTGATAGCTTCAAGCTGGAGATGTTGAGACTCGCAGAAAGAGCAGAAAGAGCCAAGAATACGAGCAGCTTCACTCAGTGTCTTTGCTTTCACATTTCTTTTCCTCTCTGCTTGATATTCTTGCATCGCTTCCCTGACTTCCAAGTCTTTCAATTCCCTGATTTTTTCATACATACGTCAACATTAATCTCAATTATTCTTCTCTGTTCCCCTGCTCAACTAGCTTTCCTGGCTCCGTGGAAGGAGTGTATCTCATGCCATCGTATGGACGTTATGATATTGTTGGCGAGTTGACAAAAATGCTTCTAGCCTTGCCTCATAACGTTTCATAGTGTGCTATTTCCCCTTAAAAACTGCAATATATGATTGCATAGGGAAAGTGTACCTAATAGAAGATGAAAAAGCAAGCAAACGAACAGTAACATCAACCATGCTGCGCGCTGCTGATAACAGTTCTTGCGCCAGCCTCAACCCCTATCAAAAAGTTTTTGAAAGTTGTACACATTCTCAGATAGTTTTCAACATATTTGTTTATAAGTGCCAGGTGTCGAAGTGTAGAGTGTAGACAGGTGGAAAGAAGAAAATATTGTCAACAGGAAGAATTTCCAGGCAGGGGGTAGAGTAGGGGATATTTCATATGGACATATGACTATTGTTCAGATTATATGTATAGTATTTATATATATACTATTTATTGAATAGAATAATAAACTAGAGGGGTCTTATGTCTTCCTATGTATATAGGATAACATGATATAGCAATAGTACAAAAGTACTGGTATCACTTATACCCCTGCTTAGCAAGCTTAGAAGTAGTTATTAAAAACTCAACAATAACATAATTTCAAGCACAAGCTCCATACCCCTGCTTTGCTGATACTCAAAATTGTTGCCAGATTGAAAAATTTCAGGGCTGTATGGCAAGAGATGATATCCAGGTCATCTCAACAAGATTTTTCAATCCAGGCATCACACACAGGGCAATTTCAAATTTCTTTGTTAGAATCGTGTCTACATTTCGACACTTCATATTTTTGAGCTTGAATAGCTGAGATTGCAAGCATAAGGAAACGTCGAAAATTTTTTCGACACTTCGTCAACACTTCTACACTTCCCTACATTTGCTTTTTAACCCTGGAACACGGTATACTTCAAGCAGTCCTTCATACTCGTACTTCGGGAAATAGGCGGTTTTTAGCAAAGAAGAACATTACCAGGGCCACATTTTCCTTTCCCCCTTGGTAGTGTTCTTGTTTTTGCGCTTGGAACATGGTATATTGAAAGTGCCTAACTTTCTACGTGGGCAACATTTTGTGACAAGAACACTTTTTCAGAGACCGTCACTGCTCTCTGAAAAAGTGTTCTTGTTTTTCTTTTGCTCATACTGTATTCTTTAGATGAGTATTCTTTACTATGAGTACTCATAATATGAGTATGATTGGGGAATGATATGGACGACAGTACAATTATTTGTTTGAATACAGCGGAAAAGCTCCGAAGAGTATATCTAAGGGATAAACCTCTTGTTACCTATATTCGAGATAATCATGAATCCATGAGTTTGCATGCATCTGGTGAAGTGAGAGATTATCTTAACGTATTGTTTCAAGTCATGAATGATTATAATCATTTGGGAATAGCCCTTGATTCGTGCTTGTGTGAGATTGATTCGCGTGAGATTGAAGCACAGTCGGTAATTTCATAAAATTTCAGGAAATTTCAGTGTTTTCAAGAAAACAAGAGCGGTTCCTTAAAGAGTTGATGCTTGGTAAGTCAATTGAAGCTGCTGCCAGGGTTGCTGAAGTAACAGGACGTACGGCGCATTATTGGCTCAATACTCCTGTATTCCAGGAAGAGCGCAAACGTCGTGAAGCTGAACTATCCAAGCTTGAACAAGAAGAGATAACTCGTATCTTAACCAGTGGCTACGCGCTTATGCATCGACGTGTCGAAGCTCTTGATAAGCTTGCAAAGAAGCTTGAGGGATACCTGGAAGATGAGTCGAAAATCTGGTTAGCTGATGTGAAAGCAATAGGATTAGAGCGTGTTGATCTTGTTCAGTTCAATGCCGATCTATTTAAAGAATACCGTGCTACCTTTGCCGATCTTGCCAGTGAATTAGGCCAACGTGTGAAGAAAACGGATATAGAGCATAGTGGCGCAATTGACTTGACAGGCGCAAAAGATAGATTGTTAGGAAAACTGGCAACACTTCCAGATGATGAATCCTGAAGAGGTTGCGTTTTACCGCAAGTTTTCCAAGAAGTCAAAAGCTGAGAAGCTCGCATTTATCGCAACGCTTACAGACGATGAGGCAGTACGTTTACAATTTACGTGGCAAGCCTGGGCGCGTGATAAGCAACTAACCCCTCCAGGAGCATGGGCAACATGGGTTATCATGGCCGGTCGTGGGTTTGGAAAAACGAGAACCGGAGCTGAACAAACCCGTATCTGGGCCGAAGAGGATAGCAACGCTCGTATTGCGCTTGTAGCGAGAACAGCGGCGGATATACGTGATGTCATGGTAGAGGGCGAAAGTGGCATATTAGCTATATCCCCTCCCTGGTTTAAGCCACACTATGAACCGTCAAAACGCCGTTTGACATGGCCTAATGGAGCGCAAGCCACAACCTACTCAGCAGAACAACCTGACCAACTCGCAGGCCCGCAACATACCAAGTTCTGGGCCGATGAAAGAAGTACCTGGCAATACGATGAAACCTGGGATCAACTGCAATTTGGCTTGCGTTTAGGCGCCAATCCGCAAGGCGTGGTAACAATGACACCTCGCCCAACCAAAGCGGTAAAAGCTCTTTTAAAAGATGAAACAACCGTTGTCACCAGGGGTAGCACACGGGAGAACAAAGGCAACTTAGCGAAGCGGTTCTATCGTGAAATCACACGTAAATATGAGGGTACAAGGCTAGGCAGACAGGAACTAGAGGGCGAAGTCATTGAGGATGTAGATGGGGCATTGTGGAAACGTGAGTCAATGATTGAAGCGTTACGCGTGTTCAAGCATCCTGAATTGAAACGTATTGTGGTAGGGGTTGACCCGTCGGTTACGAGTACAGAAGAGAGCGCCGAAACTGGTATTGTCATAGCGGGCGTAGGTATAGACGATCACGGTTATGTGCTGCAAGATAGATCACTACTAGCTAGTCCTAACGAATGGGCAAAGGAAGTCATAGCAGGCTACTACCTGCTTGAAGCTGACAGGGTGATAGGCGAGGTCAACAACGGCGGGGACCTGGTAGAAACGGTGTTACGTAACATCGACAAAGCTATCTCATATAAATCTGTTAGAGCAACAAGAGGTAAACAACTCAGAGCAGAGCCAGTCAGTAGCTTTTATGAACGATCTTTAATACATCATGTTGGCGTGTTTCCTGACCTCGAAGATCAAATGTGCTCGTGGGTTCCAGGTGAGAAGTCGCCTGATAGGCTTGATGCGTTAGTATGGGCATTCACAGAGATGATGGTAGGTCAGGTACAGATAGGCGGCATGATGGTAGATACGGACCTAAGAAACCAGGAGGAGATAGAAGAAGATGAGCAGGAACAAGAGCAGGCATACGCGCTATTCAGGTAGCGGCGCAAACAACAAACCACGTTTAGTTACACAAGAAGTTACACAAGATAATAATGAACACATCTTCATAAACCAACGTGGCAATCTTGCCTTAGTTGGGGAAGCGCGTCCTAGAAAAACACCTGCTCCAACCACTTCACAAACTAATCTCAGAAGCAAAGTTCAGTCACTTTCACTTGACTGGGATGATAATGAAGCACTTCAGATCCAGGCTCAACGTCCATTAACAGAAGCTGAACGCAAGGAAACGTTATATAGTGTCTATGTTGGTAACACCTGGGTAAGTGCTTGTGTAGATGTCATCTCCAAGCGTTTCACATCGGGAGGCTGGCACTTAGAAGAAGTGGAAGAGGGCAAAGGCCAGGAAGCCAATAAGGATAAGCTCAAACAATTCTTCCTGGATATCAACGACGATGAAGACTTTCTACAATACCTCCGAGGCATAGCAGATGACCTTGATATCTATGGCGAATCCTATACTGAGATTATCTTAGGTTCAGATGGACTGCCAGCTCAATTAGTCTCAATAGATTGTGTTACCATGACCTACGAACTTGATTTGCATGGTAATATCACTGGCTATACCCAAACACTTGTCAAGTCCAATCGAACGATCAAGTTCAAACCAGAACAGATTATCAGATGGTGGTTTCCCTCCAAACGCGCTCGTAAAGTCGCCTTTTCACCTATCGAAAAGATGGTGAATCCAACCTATGCTGATAAGAGCATGGTTGACTGGGTACACATGTTTTTCAAGAAAGGCACACGGCCTAGCTCTTGGATTAAACTTGGCGATGATAGCGATGTAGACGATGCTCGTCAATATTTGAAATTCTACAAAGAGAACTACACCGGGGCGCAAAACGCACACACGCCACAAATCACCTACGGCGGCGCAACCATTAACGAGTATGGCAAGGGTAGTATTGACGTTGACTTTAGTGGCGGTCGCTTATTCACGCGTGAAGAGGTTCTAGCAGGTTATGGTGTCCCATTGAGATGTCTTGGCATTGCTGAAGCAGGACGTCTTAGTAATGGTGGTGGTGAAGATGACGATAAAGCTCTCAGGAACAACACCGTTGACCCTATGAAACAACTTATCCTGGAAAAGTTCAATCGGCGTATTGTGGTAGGTGCATTTGGCATCACTGATTGGATTGTCACAACGAAGTATGCTGACTATCGCTCGGATAGCGAAATCTCGAAAGTACAACAAACCAGGATATTCTCAGGTATCAGCACTCCTAATCAAGAACGTGTAGATTCAGGCAAGGCTCCATATCCAGAGACAGGAGATACCCCTGTGATTGTAGCAGGTCGTGAAATCATACCACTTGACCGATTAGACGATCTAACAGACGAGCAGAGGCAAGCGGCGCAAATTCAGATTGATACATCGAAAGCCGCTCTTGATCTAGCCCAAACACAAGCTGACAAAGCCAAACACCCTGACCCTGTACCCCCCGCCCTGTCGAATGGACAACAACAAAACAATCAGCAAAACAATGGCAAACCCGCTCCGGTTCCAGGTGCTTCTATTCCAAAGGAAACGCCACAAGAGGAAAGCAAGCCTGTTGAACCTGATACCAGTCAAGAGCAACAAAAAGAAAGCGTATCATTCACCAAACAACAACAGTTTGGCATAGGCGCATGGCAACAAGCCGATCCTATCACTCAGCAGAAACTAGCTGACATGCGAGAGCGCAGAGTGAAAGCGTTGAAATGGAAGCCAGGCAAGAATGCCTGTTATGCCTGTACGATGAATAGCGGTACTACCGTTTCATTAGGTGAATCATTCCCTAGCGGCGCATTGATAGCCCCATGCCATGATGGTTGTGAATGCGAAGTAGAAGAAATATTTCTTGAAGAGGGAAGCAATCAAGATTTTTTCGTGAGAGCCGCCGACAATGGCGGCAACCAATCCCAGAGCAACTCAAGTGCGAACAAGAATTAGAATCACTGTTAGCTTCAATCGTTAAGAAAGCAAGGAACGGCAAATCATTTGATGCTGATAACTGGGAAGCTGGCGATGAACACCAAATAGCTTTGTATCTGGCACAAGCACAAGAACTAGGTAGAAAGTATGCTGCTAAATACGTAGAATTACCTATATCTAGCCAGGAAGCGGTGATAGGTGCTGACATTGTTCCTGGCCTGTTAGATAGAGCAAAGAACCTGATTCAAAGAGCTTTGACATGGGCAAAGGATTTATTTACCAGTAAAGTAGATGACCTGGGGGATGATGCCAGTCCAGATGATATTGAGCAAGCAATAGAGGATGTGTCTATCACGGTAGCTGAAAATCTAGGCTTGACTGAAATTCAGTCAGTAGTAGAAGAAACGGTTATGTCAGAGCTGCAAGCATCAGGTATAGCACAAGTGGAATGGGTCAATGAGCCTGGTGCATGTCCTATCTGCTTAGATAATGCCGATGCAGGGCCAATTAACATTGGCGATACGTTTCCAAGTGGAGATAGTCAAGCTCCGGCGCATAATCGTTGTAGATGTCACGTAGCACCTATAGGGGGATAAATGAAACGTTTCTTGTATGCCTTGCGTTTATGGTTATGGTTTGCAGCACGTGGGAGTAACACAGAACCGTTTTCATGGTTCTTGAAGCAGTATGATATCAGAGAAGCGATATATAAGGGGGAAGATATTTGAATGAGCAAGAAGAAGAAGCATAAAAAACATTCAAGAGATACGCATTTCAAATGCTATGCGTCGCAAATCTGGCAAGATATGGAATCAGCTTTCCATGTAGAGCATGTGAGATTTTATGATGCCAGGGCTAGAAATGTAGCATGTGATGTGTTAGCAAAAAGCTTATACGATTTTGCAGATTATTGTACAGCTAATATGAAATTTACATTTGCAAAAGATATTCCTGATTTGGGCGAAGACGAATGAGTATAGACAAGAAAGAGCCTCAACCGATTATGTTTCCAGGGACACAAATTGGTATCCTAGATGCCAGTAACAGGCGTCTTACACGTGAAGATGTGCAACGTATCGTCTTTGAAAAGGTAAGTGAAATGCTCTATTGCCTGTTGCGTTCCGAGGAGCAGATAAGCATATCAACTATGTCATTTGCAGACTTTGACGCATTCTTGCAGCGTGTGATGTGTACAACTATGGAAGAGGAAATATGAAATACTGGTATGATACTGAATTTATAGAAGATGGTAAAACGATTGATCTTATCAGCATAGGGATTGTTGCCGAAGATGGTAGAGAATTGTATTTAGAGTCTGCTAATGTTGACAAAGGCAAAGCAAGCCAATGGGTAAGGGATAATGTTTTTCCTCATCTTAAAGGTGGAGAGTGTCGATGGCCTTTAAGAAGCATCAGGGTTACGTTGCTTGATTTCTTTGATATAGAAGACTATGGCAAGCCTGAATTATGGGGATACTATTCAGCATATGACCATGTAGCTTTTTGCCAGTTGTTTGGTACGATGATGGACTTACCGAAAGGATACCCCATGTATACCAGGGATATCAAACAATGGTGTGATGCTTTAGGCAATCCCCCACTACCTGAACAGGGCAAAGGAGAGCATAATGCACTTGCAGACGCTAGATGGAATAAGCAAGCATGGGACTTCCTGAGAACACAGGAAAGGGATTAATCTATGTTTAGTGCTGAACTGTTGAATAACTTCATCGATCAAGTGAAAGCTGACGCACATACAGCATATGATAACTATACATTTATTATGGCTCCCTGGATGCATCGAAAACTGTTTATTGTTATGGGATTAAAACACTTTGAAAATCATGCTACCAGTCCAATGCGTAAAATCCATCTCAGGAAGATTGCAGCAAGGCGCAAGGCTAGAAAGAGGCAATTAGAACGCTCATATCAGCAACGGTATGGAGTAATATCACATGCCAGTTGATCTTATCGCTTTGTATTTGAAAATTTATACGCAATGCTTGCAATCACCTGATGGTATATATGAATGTGATACTAATCGTTTCTACCAGGACACAGGATTTACGACATTTAACGTACTCACTCCGCTTATGAGAAATGGTTCTATTGAAGTCAAGGCAGTTGGTAAGGAGTGTCCTGACGAGCTTTATCATATCACGGTCAAAGAGGAATTGAGATGAGTGAAACTGTACGCTATATGCTTATGAGTGCTGGCCTGACTGAACTATCTGAGGATGATATCGCGTTCATTGAGGCATCTCCAAACCCCGAATCAATCATCCCCCTGCTCGTTCAGTACAAACAAGCAACAATGGCAAAAAAGACGTATACGCTAGAAGATGCTGCGAAAGGCTTTGAACTTGCGATGAAGATTGCAAAGGGTTTAAAGCATGAATGATAGCAAATCTGTAGAGCAGCGTATAGAATGCGAGTCAGGCAAGCTCTTATTTCGTGTCACACTTGACGGCATCAAAGTATGGTGTTCTCAGCACAAAAGAGAAGAGATGTACACCTGGGGACAATTGCAAGCTATGAGAGAACAAGTTTTATCTGTTTTATCGTATTGTGCCTAGATGTATAATAAGTGTATGAGTAAACGCTACATCAATCTAAAAGAAACGCTTCCTTTTATGTCATTTTGCTTTACTCCAACTATGCAGGCAATTATGGAAGCTGAAGCAAAGTATCAAGAGGACGTTATACGGGTCATGACTGTACTTCCTGGCAAGTATCGCTATGAACAGGTAGAAGCGGCTATCAATGCTTCAGGTGTATCGCTATATGGCTTGTATATAGATTTATGTGCTAATCAACGTACATTTGCTTTAGAGCGATTTTACGTAGCGTTAGGTATCTTACCATAACACTTGCTTTTTCTCTTCCATATACTGTATATTTATCTTAATTAATCCAATCTACCTTGCGACCAATCTTAAAGCCATAGAGCTTTGTCAAGAGAACCCTTTGAGGTCATCTAAAAAGGGTTCTCTCTTTTTATGGCTACAAAAACAAAAAAGTACCTGAATGTCTATGAAGCTAAATGGACTACTGCATTAAAGGCGGCTTATTTCAAGTCACATCCTGAAAATTGCGCTGGCCCTGATGGCTCATATCCTATTAGAGATGCTTCTGATATAGGGGATGCATGGGACTTAGCGGGCCATGCTGCAAATCCCGATGAAGTACGAGCAAGAATTAAATCTATCGCTAAACGTTTAGGTTTTACATCTGGACTTCCTGATACTGCAAAAGAAAGTCTTGCTCTTCTTACTGAATCACCCTCGTGGATGCCTGAAGGACTTACTCTCAATCCCAACTTACCATTCACTCCTAAAGCGCGTGTAGCCACATTTAAAACCAAGTTCTTGTCAGATGGTGCTCAGTCTCGCAATAAGCGTGTGTATCCACAAGAGGCGGTAGATAGACTTGTTCACTCAGGACAACTCGCACTAGAAACCCCTGGCTCAGATCCGCTTACCTGTTATATCTCGCATGGTGAAGCGGATAATGACAACTCTCTCAAACTAGCGGGTAAGATCACGAAGCTCTGGAAACATGGCGGTGATGCCTGGGCAAATATTGAAATGCCAGATACAACCACTGGGCGTGAAGCTGCTGCCCTTGCCAAGTTTGGATACCTCAAAACTTCTTTACGTGCTACCGGAGCTGAACTACGTCAATCAAAATCAGGGGGAATGCCGGAAGTCAGTGGTGAGGGATTGAAACTGCTAGGGATTGACTTCACAACTATCCCAGGCATTGAAACGGTAACAGTGGAAGACGTAACCCTGGAAAGTTCCAAACCTAACAATAACCACGCTTCTCAAGATATCAATGAAGTATTTGAGCTTCCAACTGAATCCTTGCTACTTGAAGAAATTCAGGAAGAAGAGATAGAGGCATCTACAAGTAATGGCCATGACCTTTTGATAGCTAATAAAAATGATCTTCATATGATTCATGACCACATCGCAATGGCGCAAGGCCGTTCATGCGCTCCGGCTAGTATGTCTCCTGAATTTGCGCAAGCTATTATAGCCGCGCTGAGAGCAACAGAAGCAGGTCGCAAGTTCTCACAAGCAACCATGAGCCAATTAGACATGGCGCATGACAAAGCCGCCGAAGTGCTAGGCATTGAATGCTCCAATGACAATATGCAAGATGGTGACGACGACGATACCCAGTCAAACCAAGAAAACAAACCTTCGAATAATGTCGAAGTCGAATCTTCGAACATTACTGATAATCAATCTTTGAACATTTTAGAAATTCCACAGGAGGAAGATGACATGCCAATGACCTTGGAAGAAGCCAAGAAACTACTTGAGGAGGCAGGGCATACTGTACAGCCTCCTAAATCTGAAGCTGAGAAGCTTCAAGAAATCGTTGACGCTCGTATTGCAGCAATCCAGGAAGAGTTTAATACGAAACTCGAAGATGCTACAAAAAAGCTTGCTGCAAATGTACCTGTAACCAAGGGCCAGCGTCAGTCACTGGTTGAGGGGAATACCGCAGAGAATACCCCTGTAAGCAACCCTAAGATTTATCGTAAAGGCTCATACTTGCAGGAACAGTTGAAAGGCCAGGATTGGGCGCAACTTGCAGACAGGACACAGCCCCTGCCTGATGGTATCAATCCGGCGTACTTGCTGCAAGAGTTTGGGCATTTGTACCTCATGAAGACTGGATATTACGACCAGGATTAAGCACTAAAATATTCACATAAGGGATATGTGGAAAGGGAAGAAGAAAGAACTATGGCAACTCTTGAAGATTTGAGAGAAGCGTACACAACCGGAACCGCCGGTACAGCCGCTCCTTTAATTAATAAGGTCATTGACAAACTTTTGCTCATTGACCAGCGCAAATACGCACCAATGCGCCGCGCACTCCCACGTCAAACATGGGAAACGGACATCTTTTACTTCAATGCACAGACAGCACTGCCTGCTGCTCAGATGACCACTGAGAACCCTCCTACAAGTGGAACGGGTTCAGTAGCCGCTACTAATTCTTCATACACTCAGGGCAACTTTCCAATCAAGCACATGCAGGTCAACCTTGATATTCCAGCGTTCTCTCAGCAAGTCGCTCAAGCAAGCGGTTCTTTGAGGGACTTGGAACTGACAGCCGCTGGCAAGTCCTATTCTTATCTTGAAGAAATGGTACACATGTTTGGAAGCGCAACCGCAACACTCAATACCAAGCGTCCGCAGTGGGACGGCTTTGATATCCAGGTAGCTGGCACGAATAAAATTGACGCTGGCACTCAGCTTTTATCACTTACTATGATGGACAATGCGCTTGACTCTATCAAAGGCGTGGCCGCTACCGACCTGGGAACTGATTGGTTCTATCTCATGAGCGGTAAAATGCAGAGCCGCTTGAACGGCTTGTTTGTTCAGCAACAGCGTTTCAACGCTGGTATGACTCGCATTTTTGCACGTGACGACTTCGGCAATCCAAACAATGCCGTAGCTGACAACTATACCGATGCAGGGGTTGAAGTTGCGACCTATCGCGGTATTCCTATCGTGCTATCCTCATTCATGAGCAATGTCAGTACAACCGCAATGGGAACGCTTACCAACACTTCCAATAACACAGGTTCAGCAGGTGGTTTGCTTGCAGCTCATACCTACTACTACCGTATGGAAGCGGTAACCCGCTACGGACTACTCCCTGCCAGTGCTGAGTATTCCAAATCTCCAAATGCCGATGGAAATTCAATCATCTTCTCATGGTCAACTCCAACTCCAACGGATGCATTTGGCAACACGATTGACATTCTCGGTTATCGCTTGTTCCGTTCTGACAATACTTCCAACGTTGAAAGCTTGTACGCTTTGATTTCAGGTAAGGATGCATCAGACGTAGCGATCACTTCATTCACTGACACTGGACTACCAATCACACCAAGTGCCTCAGATACCACTTCAACCTGGTGTACGGTTGCGAAGTCAGGTGCGAATGCAGTAGAGGACGGCGTGACTTTCCCGCGTGTACAGGCTACAGGAACCACCGTTGAGGATATCTTCCTTGTACCTCGCACGCCTGAGTTTGCGGTTGTACCAGTGGTCAATGAGATGACTATGAAAGCTCTTGCTCAGGTCAATGCACGTAGCAACCAGTACGCCATGATAGGCGATCAAACCTTTGCACTTCGTAGCGGTGCTTTCGCTGCTAAAATTGGCCGCGTTCGTGCCAACTAGTTTTTAAAAAGAAAGAGAGGACACGAACATGGCAACAGGAACCGCAAACAATGCAGTGCCTTTGGATGGAAATTACAAGCCTGTCAATGGATTGCTTGTTTCACCTGGCACTGGCCTTACGATGCCACAGGGCGGGAAAGACATTCTAAGTGACCCTATCACAGGTCAACAGTATGCTCCAACCGTAGCACAGGTTACGCAGGGCATGCCGTCTATTCTACAGAAAACGGCGGCCGTCTCAACTGGTTCAGTGGCAACGCTTGCCAAAGCTTTTGCAAACAATGTCACGGCGGGTAACTCAATCGTTGTTGTGGCAGCGTGCGGTAACGGTACAGCAATGACCGTTGCTGACTCGCTCAGTAACACCTATGTATCGGCAATTAATGCCCCAAACTCAACAACCTTTGAAACACAGATCTTCTTCGCTGTTAATACCCCCGGCGGTGCTAATACTGTTACCGTCACCAATGCGGGTACAGCCGCTTCAGTGGCAGTTGAGATTTACGAGGTGAATGGCCTGATTGCCCAAGTACAGGCGCAACCAGATCAAACATCGATTAGCACCGGTACAGGTACAACCGCCTCTACACCAAATATTGCCGCTTCTGTCTCTAACTCGCTGGCCTTTGCTGGTGTAGCGATAGGCACAGGCGTTGTAACCAATTTTGCAGCAGGCACAGGTTTGACCTATGACTCTAGCACTCAGCAACCTGCTACAGCCGCAGGCTTGTTCCAGTTTGCATCATTGTCAGGCTATCTCGGAAGTACCAATGCCCTTGCGCCAAGTGCAACCTGGACGACTTCACGCGCCTGGTCAATGGCAGTAGCCATCTTCAAGCCTGTGTCACTAGGGGTTCAGGGAACCGTTCAGATTGGCGGCTATAACTATACTCGTGTGACCTCTGCCGCCACTACGCTCGTGAAAACTGGCCCTGGGGTGTTACATGCTGTGGCATGCAATACTCCGACGAGCACTGGAACTATCGAATTGGACGATGCGATTACAAACACTACGCCGATTATCGGCAAGATCCTTTTCGCGGCGGCTGCAACACCTTCAACGGTTGTGTATGATGTGGCGTTCACGACAGGACTCAGTGTTACCGTAGCAGTAGCTACAGTCGATGCTACTATCATTTGGAAGTAAGCCCAAGCAGACGTGGAGAGGGTCAATATGGGGGTCATGGACGGGTTAGTGATGGTAGTGAGTCAGGAGGGGCAGTTTAAAGCTGTCTCTCTTGGCGTATTGACTGTCCTTTTGACACAAGGCTATCGACTCGCAACCCCCGCCGAGTGCAATCAATACGTGCAAGAGCAACGCAAGAAGACTGATTTGAGAGAGTAGTGAAGAATGCCAAGATTGTACCTCACAAGTGCAGAATTGAAGGAAGGTCCATTAGGCTATTCTATGGCCGGACCTATCAACGCACTCAGCGTGGCGGCTCTTGATAAGCTTTTATTCCGAGCTAGTGAACGTGTGGATGGTTTTTGCAAACGGCGTCTTCAAACCATTGGCAGCACTACCATAAGCGGATCTTCAACTATCCTGGCTGGTTCTACTTCACTTCCTGTTGTCTCAACTCTGACATTTGATAACAAGGATGAACAGGCAGTAACTATAGGCACAGGAGGTACTCAGGAAACTATTCTTATTCAATCAGGTGGAGTTACGGTGACAAATACAGCCAGTCCCTACGCTGGCACACTCACACTTGATACTCCTACGCAGTTCAATCACTCAGTAGGTGAGAGTGTCGTAGGCATCTACAAAGAAGTCACGGAAGCTGGCGGTGTTTCATCGGGTGATAGTTTTAGTTCATCCTTGGTTTCACAACAGGCACAAATAGCACAGGCGCATCACCCGCATATCAATTTCAATAATCTTACCAGGGTAGTATGGCTTAGGAATAGCCCGATTATTTCTATTTCTGGCATAGAACATGCCTATTCATTTACCAATGGCTATCAATTGTTACTAAGCAATGTCACAGCACAAAATAGCCATGATGGTTGGTATAGGTTTAATACAGGCTTAGTGATAACACCAGAGGGATTGCTAAGAACAACCTATCTAGGCGGCTATCTGGTAGTGCCAGATGACGTCAAGCAAGCAACCATGCACTACGCTGCTGACTTACTCCAACAATTTATCAATCCAGGCGGGGCAATAGAGACACGTCAAGGCAAGGTTTCATTCAGGTATTCCAGTGGACAGAGGGCAAAATCTCCAAATGTTGAGATGGCAGAGGGCATTTTAAAAGACGGCAAGTACAGGAGGATGGTGTAAATGGGAGTAGGGCAAGTACCAAGGGATGATAACCTCACTCCAATCAATTCTTTTGCACTGGCCCCCTCTATGGCAGCATATGGAAGCAATGCAGCGGCTTTGACGAGTGCTACAGATTATAGCTTTAAGTGGGGAAGTGACGGGAAACAGGCAATCAATCACATTATGATTCAGAATAATACCAGTGCTAATCTCAACTTTGATCTTGATGCAACTGCAACGGCTGGTAGTCCTGTACTTGTTTCAGGGGCTATTGTTTTTCTTGATGTCTTAGGAACGCTTGTATTGCATTTGTTGCAAATAGGGACACCAAATGTGAATGGCACATCGTCAGGGAATATTGTTGTGAGAGGATGGTTGTAACATGTCCTTTGGCTATCTCACACAACAGCGCAATCTTGTTTCAGTAGATATACGAGATTTCGGCGCGTCACCTGGCGCGACTGGCACGATCAATTCAGCAGCGTACAGCAGTGCTATAACTACTTTAGGGAGTGCGGGCGGGCTTATTTCCTCTGGCCCTGGCACGTATCTCTTTAATGCTAATACCATTTATCCATTTATTTACTGTAGGGGAGCAGGCAAAGGGGCTACTGTTTGGAAACTTGCCAATAACCAGAATACCGACCTCTTTAGCGCACAAACGAACCTGATTGACTTGACGGCTGCAAGTAGTCCAGGGGCAGGTACGCTCTATAATTTCGGCTTTGCCAATATGACCCTAGACGGCAACAAGGCCAACCAATCAGGTGGCCCGTCATATCCATTGCGCTTCTACGGCTACTCCTATATCATGCAGAACCTTGAAATCAGGAATGGCTATAGTGGCAATGTCCTGAGTGACTGGAACGGCGGGAATACATTTGCCACTGACTCAATGGAAGCACAATGGAGCAATGTCAAAACCCACGACTCCAATGGTATTGGAATGGAGCTTGGTGGGCCACACGATAGTCAGTTTATGAATATCGTTGTCTTTGAGGAAGGCTCGCATTGTATGCATCTCGCTCCCAAAGTGGCGGGGGCGATGTTTAAAAATCTTCATGCATGGGGGCCAGGACTTGCACACGGAGCCTATATCCCTGGTATCAATAGCGGGCCTACTGTCTATGGCGATGACTCATTCTTACGAGCTAATCAGAGTGGGCTAGGAACTGCTTCCGATGGGCAGGTGTGGACGGAATCACCAAGTTCTAGCAATGTTACTGCAAATATTGTCAGTCACCAAGGTAGTTTTACTGGCAACGGCGGGGAGAGCGATAGCGCGTTCACGCTTGGTACAACGAGCATAGGCAATATTGATTTTTACTGTCGTCTCAATCTCGGAGGGGATAGCGCGAATAATGCGCTAGGGCTGGTCTGGCATTTTACCGATATCAATAATTACTACCGCGCTATCGTGACGGGAAATCGGCTCTATCTGCAAAAGTGGGTCGCAGGCGTCAAAACTACACCTGTAAATGTAGCTTTTGCACTTGGAAATAGTACCTATGCCTGGATGCGCGTACAGATGAGTGGAACCACCATCAAGATCAAGATGTGGCTGGATGGGCAAATACAAGGCCCGTCCTGGCTTATCAACACCACAGATAGCAGTTTAGGAGCCGGGAAATTCGGTATCGCTGCATGGATTAATAGCGGTACGGGCGTCGTTGATAATTTCCATGCCTCCGCTCTTCGCACACAAAGTGGGAGTGTTGCTATGTTGCAAGAGTGTACTGGCGTACAGTACGACGGTTGCACGCTCGAAAGCTCTGATACCGTCCAATTTGTCTTATGCGGTTCCGATACGGTATGGGAGGGTGGCAGCATCTATGATGGGCAGCCATCGATCAGTAGCGGTATTCAGATCGGACAGCAGGCAGGGGAAACACCGTATCTTGGGCAAATTTTCCAGACAGCTGGACTCACCAATGGTTATGCGTCCATTCATAACAAAATTTCGACCTACATCAAGGACTGCCAGGGGGATAATGGCGCACTGTGGTTAGATAACGACGGGGGCTTTAACGTCTTCGATGTGAGCATCAATCAGGACTTGGTAGGAATAGACAGGACAGGCTCTCTTTCACAGCAATCCGTCTTACGCGGAAGCTACGACGATGGGACGCATACAACATCGGGGACACTTCTTTTGGATAGCCCGATACAAATTCAGAAAGCAGGCACGATCTATTCAGGCAGTGGCGTACCGAATGACGCTAACACTACCAAAGGAAGCATCAACGGAGATTTCTACTTCAGAACAGATATGCCTGGCAGTGCTAATCAACGTTTGTATGTCAAGGCTAGTGGCTCATGGAGCGGTATCCTTTAGTCTTCTTGTGACCACTTGACCATCGTGTGAAAGCAGAACGCCAAGCCAGTTAGAGTGAGGACGCAGAGAGCAACAATGAGAAAGAATATCATAAGGGAAGTATAGCACAAGAGTATGAGCATTTACATCACTGCCAACGTCACACGCGCCAATGTACCAGTAGGTTCAAGTGCTATCTCTTGCCAGTTAGACCTTATGAGCATACAGGAGGCACATGCATATGGCGGCGCTAGTGGTGGTGAGTCACCATATTTCAGGTACAACGGCTTTACATGGGCGGGGTTGACGCTGTTGCAAGGGGATAAATTGACCGATACAACGAATACCGATCCGAAAACAAATACAAATACTGTCTATCGTATCATTGGTGATCCTGAAAGCTTCCCTGATTCACATGTGGAATTTGTAGCAGATAGAGTGATAGGAACGTAGCATGTTTGCACTCAGTTGGGATGCCAGTTCACTTGGCAAAATAGCAGAATTAGAGGCTATGGGTGGACTGTTAGATGTTGAGATATATGACACCTTAGATTGGATAGGGCAACTAGTTTCAACAACTGCCAAGGTGAATACCTGGACAGCATTTCAGAATCCAACAGGGCCAACCTCTGATAGCATCGGCTATGACGTGGTGAGTCCTACACAAGTAGATATCACGGTTGGAGTACCTTATGGGAGACGCTTGGAATATGGCTTTTCTGGCATGACTGACTCGCTAGGGCGTACATTTCCTTACTGGCCAGCAGAGCCATACATGCAACCTGCATTAGACTCGGATAGAGCATTGATAGAAGAAAAAATGATGCTTGCCATTGAAAATGTAATCGCGAGAGTGGAGGGGATGTAAATGCCAGGTACAGCAAATGCTAACACTTTATTAATAGGGCAACAAATCGCAAGCTATATGTCGGCTCTTGTCTATCCTGGCACATCAACAGTAGTCTATACCTTAGCCCAACTAGAAGCAATTAAAGATGTGATTGATCTAACCGCTTCAGGCGGCGTGTGTTGTGAAGTTTACGGTGATACTGATGACAGCGAAAGAAGAGGGTTTGGAGGGCGTATTTGGGATACAACTAGTTGGTTCATACTTTCTCTCTGTGCATTAGACACACCTATCCACGCCCAACAAATTTATCCGGTAAGAGATGCGGTAGTCTATCCATTTCAGCAACACGCTACTTTAGGCGGTTCAGTCTCCAATCTTTTTCAGGTGATGTTAAAACCAAATATGAAATTTTTCAGAGTGCAACGCTCAGGGCAATGGCTAAGAGCGCATCTAGCAATCTTAGAAACCAAGCAAGAGTGGCAAGTGCAAGGAGGAATTATCTCATAATGGCAGAGCGATTAATGCAAGTTACAATCGTTCGTAAAGATGCATTCAAGTATGGAGATTTACAGCCAGGTCAAATGAGTCCAGTAAAAGACTCAACAAAGCCTGATTTGTGGATTCTTGCATGTCCTCTCTGTAGTGGTTTAGGTGAATTGAGAAATCATTCAGTTATTGAAAATGAGGATGGAACAGTAACAGTTTCACCCTCTCTTGTGTGCAATTGTGCAATCTATGATGAATCAGGATATCGAGATTGCACTGCTCACTATTTCATTGAGCATAATCAAATAAGGTGGTGCTAATCATGAGTCAAGTCTATATATTTTACGATCAAGCAGGGACTATTCCAGGTGTACCAGGCATGTTCTCGCATTGCCAGGTAGAAGTTGAGGATGATGGAAGCGTGACAGTCAATCAGCTTTCACAGGGGCAACAAACCGAAGTTATCGAATCAACCATAGAACCTGTAGCAGAGGAAGCCCCCGCCCAGGAACCAATAGAGCAACCAATAGAACAAGAACAACAAACCGATGGAACTGAAAATTAGTTCGTAACAAACAATTAGGGAGGATAAGTAGAAGAGATGCCGTTAACACCAACTGCCATAAAAGGCACATGTGGAATTATGATTGAGGGAACAAGCGGTGAAATAACACTACTTGCGCCTGTAACCGCAATTGCAACTAACACAGGTATCACCGCGCCGAGTGGCTCAACAGGAATGAAGCTTCATATTATTATCAATGCTTGGTTGACTTCAGGAAGTTTTACCATTAACGGAACTGGTAGCCCGAACAACACAGAAACCGTAACAGTAGCAGCTCCAACCACTCAGCAAACACAGTCGCAAACAGGCTACAGCTTTGAATATGTGAGCACGAACAACTATACAGCGATCACCAATGTCACCACTACAGGCGGCGTCACAGGTGCTACCCTGACTGTCAAAGGTATTCAGGCTGCAAAGTACAATATTCCAGTTGAGGTGTTCAAATCGACCCGCAAACAGCCACAACACAGTCCGAATGAGTTTAGTGGTTCACAGGCACGTGATAAGCGTTTGATTGCTCAAAATGTGGAAACCACACTAGACAACCTGGATAGCAATTTTTACGGTGACTTATCACTATACTGGATTTACCTGATGCTAGGTAGTCCCCCTAGTTGGTCAACACTCCCTGCTAGTCCCTTGTCAATAGTGGCAAGTGCTACGATTGTTGCAAGTTTGACCATAGCCAATCAACCGACCGCGCCAGGTATGAAACTGATTATTGTTGCCTCAACATTTACTGGCAACCCTAGCATCACGATAACAGGGACACAGTACGGCTTGACCGTGAATGAAACCATCACGATTACTGCCAACGGCACGTACTACTCAGCTAATGTCTACAGTGCTATCACCACTATCGGAGGGACAACTAACGGAACAACGCTTGTCATAACTGGCGTGTTTGGTTGGAAAGGCACTGTTACCAGTGAAGCAACCAAACAGACAGCAGCGATAGAACACTTCGATGGTTCAGCTTCCTGGATACATCCCTTTTCGTTTGCCAGTAGTGGTTCTTTTGCCGTCAATACCAAAGGCGAGGCACTTCTGAGTCTTTCAGGCTTTGCACAGGATAAACTAGCCATTGGAGATAGAACGACCACGCCTTTACAGACTTCCCGTGTGACTTCACTAGGTATTCCTCTTGGCGATATCCCCCTGGCAGGCTGGCAAACGCAGGTCTACATTGACAACATCAATGGAACCGCAGGTACAACGGCATTCTTAGACCCTGAGCAAGAGTTAAAGATCATGATTAATACGCCTGACGATAGGCATTGGACATTTAACAACACCCAGGCGTTCACACGTGCGTATTCTCAGAAGTACGAATGCACCGTGAGCGCAACCTATGACATCATCGATCTTCTACAAAACGAGCAATTCAGACAGAACTTGAAGCAGTACCTTGTTGTGAAAATGGTTGGTGAGTACATCGGTACAACCGGAGGTACTGCCTACTATAAAGGTTGGCAATGGACTCTTCCTGTCAGATACGACGGGGTATATGGTCAGGAAGCGCAAACAAGTTCAGGTAATGTGTTTGCAAAGCCACAACTGAGAACTGAATATGATGCTGGCATAGCAGGGTCGTATTCAGTTGCGATTATCACAAGGCAACCCCCTAATTACACTTCATAAAAGGAGAAATAGACGCATGGAGGGACTTACTGAGGGTAGGATTGTCCATTATGTGCTTTCAAATGGACAACATAGAGCGGCGATAGTTGTTCGAGTGTTTGAGCCATATGGGAAAGAGGCAGGCCTTGCTAATCTTATGGTGTTTTCTGATGGCTCAAATGATAAAGGCGTTGTTTCCGGGAATGTCTCTGAGCAAGGAGTATTCTGGGCAACATCAGCACATTATGACCCAGAGGGTACAAAACATCATACCTGGCACTGGATAGAGAAAGCATAAATGAAGCATCAAGAATTTCTCGGAAGATATCATGCACATGAAGTGCTTACGATAGATGATTGTGTGGATGTCATTGAAGAAGTTTTTGATGATTTAGATAGGCTGATTGAGCGATTAGACAGGGAAGAAAGAGAGCAACATATGGGCGCATTTGATAAAGCAAAAGAAATTCTTGTTCCTAACGATGATAGCAGTGAATTAGCATCTGAGGAATATCTCAAGAAACATCCTGGTGCTACAGTAGCGCAAGAGTTTCGTGAAAAGTGGGGATGGGAACCACACGAACAAATCACACTGAGAGGCAAATTGACAGCCGGAATGCAGGAAGAGATCACCAATGCCTCATCTGGCGTTGGGCCTGATAATACGTTTGCTTTGCTTTCTGGCAGTGGGCGCAATGTGATGTTAGAGCAGATGATCGTCAGATGGACACTTGCCAGGAATGGCAATGTGGTTGATATCAACATTGATACCATTCGTGAGCTTCCAACAGAGTATACCGTTCCACTGTTTGAGATATGCGATAAACTCGCAATGCGTGTTATGGATGCAAAGCAGCAAAAGGATTTTTTAGCCTCTGCAAACGGGCATACAAAAGCACACTTGG
>WNGL01001489.1_pt1 | contig 28716 bp, 30 predicted proteins | sample 5400591 | NCBI WGS metagenome assembly WNGL01 (sample SAMN13153377, study PRJNA577476) | soil metagenome | isolation source: 80 cm soil or saprolite under Garry oak tree replicate 1 | place: USA:California | collected 2016-06-15 | reverse complement strand
GGGCACAAAGCGTGCGCGCCGCATCGAGAAATAATGGTCACGGCCGCGGACCATGAATTCATGCGGCAGGCGCTCGAACTCGCCGGGCGCGGCCTCTATACGACGACACCCAATCCGCGCGTCGGTTGCGTCATAGTCAAGGACGGGACGATCGTCGGCGCGGGCTGGCATGAGAGCGCCGGGATGCCGCACGCGGAGGTGCTGGCGCTGAAAGCAGCCGGGGCGCGTGCGCGCGGCGCAACCCTCTACGTGAACCTCGAACCGTGCAGCCATCACGGCCGCACTCCGCCCTGCGCGGACGCGATCATCGATGCTGGCGTCGGACGCGTGGTGGCGGCGATTCAGGATCCGAATCCGCGGGTCGCAGGTGCGGGCTTCGCGAGGCTGCGCGCAGCAGGGATTGCGGTCGAACCTGGCCTGATGGAGGACGAAGCGCGCGAGCTCAACATCGGTTTTTTCTCGCGCATGACTCGCGGACGGCCCTGGGTGCGGATGAAAATCGCGGCGAGCCTCGATGGCCGCACCGCGCTCGCGAACGGAAAAAGCCAATGGATCACGGGCGAGGCGGCGAGGGCAGACGGGCATCGCTGGCGCGCCCGCGCCTGCGCGATCCTCACGGGTTTCGGCACCGTCAGGGACGACGACCCGCAGCTCAATGTGCGTGGCGTCGATACACCCAGACAGCCGCTCAAGATCGTCGTCGATTCGAAATTCGAGACATCCCCTTCCGCTCGCCTTCTGAAAGGGGGGAAGACGCTCGTCGTAGGCGCGGTGAACGAGGAGAAGGAAATCTCGGCGCTCCAGGCTGCGGGCGCCGAAGTGATCATGATCCCCAATGACCGCGGCAAAGTCGAACTGTTCGGGCTGATGGAAGAACTGGGTCGACGCGAGCTGAACGAGGTCCACGTCGAGGCAGGCACGAAACTCAACGGCTCGCTCTTAGGGGCGGGCGTCGTGGACGAGCTCCTCGTCTATCTCGCGCCGAGCGTCATCGGCGATTCGGGGCGTGGAATGTTCGATTTGCCGGAGATCACCGAGTTATCGCAGGCAAGCGCATTGAAGATCCGCGAGATAGAAAGCGTCGGGGCGGACTTGCGCATACTGGCGCGTATCTGAAGAAGCGAAGAGTTATTTCTCGCCCTTGAACGTACGCTTGAATTCCTGAGCGCCCTCCTTGGCTGCGCCGCCCACGGCCTGGCCGGCTTTCTTCGCTTCGTGGCCGACTTCCTTGCCGGCCTTTTTTGCGCCTTGCCAGACTTCTCGCGCGGCCGAACCGACGGCCCGGCCCGCCTTGCGCGCATCCTCTTTGACGCTTTCTTCCTTGGCGCTGGGAATGCCAGCGACGAAAAGAGCCGCCGCGGTTGCACAGGCCGTGATGCAGTACCGGAGTTTCATGCTCGACTCCTTGAACGATTCTCCTCCGCAGAATGATACGTGGTTGCAAAGCCAAGTAGAATCCGGCTCTGTCTGATTCCAATAGACTGTGATCTCGAACGAATGTTCAGCGGAATCGTCGCCGCGACGGGACGCATCAGGAAAGCGGAACGCCGCAAAGCGGGCCTACGCCTCACGGTGGACGCCGGTACGCTCCCACTTCGCGATGTCGCCATCGGCGACAGCATCGCCTTGAACGGCGTATGCCTCACCGTGGTCGCGCGTGCGCGGAAGAGCTTCGACGTGGACGTGTCCCGCGAAACCCTGCACTGCACCGTGGGGCTCGACAAGCCGGGCGAAATCAACCTGGAGAAAGCGCTGCGAATGTCCGACCGGCTCGGCGGCCATCTCGTTTCGGGGCACGTGGACGGGGTCGGTAAGGTCACGCAGCTGCGGGAAGCGGGGGCCGATCGTCTTCTTCGAATACGGGCGCCGCGCGGGCTCGCGCGCTACATCGCGCGCAAGGGCTCGATCGCCGTGCACGGCGTGAGCCTGACGGTGAACGCGGTGCGCGGCGCCGAATTCGAGGTCAACCTGATTCCGCACACGCTCGCCGTGACGACGCTCAAGGGTCTTCGGACGGGCGACCGCGTCAACCTGGAAATGGACCCTCTCGCACGCTACGCCGAACGCCTGCTCCGTCGCAAATGAGCGGCGGGACGGCGCGCGACGGCACTCCTGATGGGATTTTCCCCGGCCGAGATCGAGCAGCGCCGCGCGCTTGCGCCGCGCGCCGAGTTTTCGCCCGAGCTGCCGATCTGCGCGAAGCGCGAGGAGATCGCGAAGGCCATCTCCTCGCATCAGGTCGTCATCGTGTGCGGCGAAACCGGCTCGGGCAAGACCACGCAGCTCCCCAAGATCTGCCTCGACCTGGGCCGAGGCATCCAGGGACTCATAGGGCATACCCAGCCGCGCAGGATCGCTGCGCGCGCCACCGCTTCGCGCATCGCCCAGGAACTGAAGACCGAGCTCGGAGGCGCAGTCGGCTACAAGATCCGCTTCACTGACAAAGTTGGCCCGCGCTCCTACATCAAGATCATGACCGACGGTATCTTGCTCGCCGAGACGCAGCGCGACCGAGAATTGCGGCAATACGACACCCTGATCATCGACGAGGCGCACGAGCGCAGCCTCAACATCGACTTCCTGCTCGGGTACGTGAAGCAGCTCTTGCCGCGGCGCCCGGAGTTGAAGCTCGTCATCACCTCTGCGACCATCGACGCCGAGCGGTTCTCGAAGCATTTTGATAGCGCTTCCGCCATAGAGGTTTCCGGGCGGCTCTACCCGGTGGAAGTTCGTTACCGCCCGGTCGAATCGGAGGACGACGACTACGATCTCAACGAAGCGATCAGCGACGCGGCGGACGAATTGGCGCGCCAGGGCGAGGGCGACGTCCTCGTGTTCCTCCCGGGCGAGCGCGAGATCCGCGAGGCGGCGGAGACCTTGCGCAAACACCACCCGCCTCATACGGAGATCCTGCCCCTGTTCGCGCGGCTCTCGGCCGAGGAGCAGGAGCGCATATTCAAGCCGCACGCCGGCCGGCGCATCGTGCTCGCGACCAACGTCGCGGAGACCTCGCTCACCGTCCCGGGAATCCGCTATGTGGTAGACGCCGGCCTCGCGCGCGTCAAGCGCTACAGCTACCGCAACAAGGTCGAGCAGCTGCGAGTGGAGAGAGTTTCTCAGGCCTCCGCGAAGCAGCGTGCAGGTCGCTGCGGCCGGGTCGCGAGCGGGGTCTGCGTCCGCCTCTACGCCGAGGAGGAATTCGAGTCACGCCCGGCGTTCACCGATCCGGAAGTGCTGCGCTCCTCGCTTGCCAACGTCATCCTGCGAATGAAATCGCTCGGCCTTGGCACGGTCGAGGAGTTTCCCTTCATCGATCCGCCTGCGCCCAAGGCGATCCAGGACGGGTACGCGCTGCTCGCCGAACTGGGGGCCGTGGACGAAGCCAACGAGCTGACCGAAATCGGAAAGCAGCTTGCGAGGCTGCCGGTCGACCCGCGCATCGGCCGGATGGTTCTCGCGGCGAGATCGGAGAACGCGCTGCGCGAGGTGCTGATCATCGCCGCGGGGCTCTCGGTGCAGGACCCCCGCCAGAGGCCGAGCGAGCGCGCCGCCGCCGCCGACGAGGCGCAGAAACGCTTCGACGACGAGAAGTCCGATTTCCTTTCCTGGCTGAAGCTCTGGAAGTTCTTCGAGGAAGCGCTCGAGCACAGGAAATCCAGCCGCAAGCTCCACGAGGCCTGCCGCGAGCATTTTCTCTCGTTCAACCGCATGCGCGAGTGGCGCGATATCCACGGGCAGTTGAAGGAGCTGGTCGTCGAGCTGGGCTGGCGCATTTCCGGGACGCCCGCCACCTATCAGCAAGTTCATCGGGCGCTGCTCGCGGGCCTGCTCGGCAACGTCGGCACGAAGACCGAGGACGGAAATTATCTGGGCGCCCGCGGCATCCGGTTCTGGATTCATCCCGGCTCCGGTGTGGGAAGGAAGGCCGGACGCTGGGTGATGGCGGCGGAGCTGACCGAGACGACGCGGCTGTACGCGCGCTGCGTCGCCACCGTCGAGCCCGAGTGGCTGGAGTCGGTAGGCGCGCATCTCGTCAAGCGGCATCGGTACGAACCGCATTGGGAGAAGCAGCCCGCGCGCGTCGCCGCGTTCGAGCGCGGAACGCTCTACGGGCTGCTCCTATATGCAAAGCGGCGCGTGCACCACGGGCCCATGGACCCGGTCGAATCGAGGAAAATATTCATCCGCTGGGCGCTGGTCGAAGGCGACTACGACACGCGCGCAGCATTCTTCCTGCACAACCGCAGGCTCGTCCAGGAGATCGAGCAGCTCGAGCACAAGTCGCGCCGGCCCGACGTGCTGGTGGACGGCGAACTGATCTGCGCGTTCTACGAAAGCCTCATCCCCGAAGGCATCCACAACGGCGCGGATTTCGACCGCTGGCGCCGCGATGCGGAAGCGAAAGATCCGAAGCTGCTTTTCCTCAAGCGCGAGGATCTGATGCGCCACGAGGCGGCGGGGATCACGACGGTGCAGTTTCCGCACCAGCTCGAGATGGCGGGACGCGGCTTCGCGCTCGAGTATCACCACGAGCCGGGCTCGCCGCGCGACGGCGTCACGCTCACCGTGCCGCTTCTCGCACTGAACCAGGTCGACGCGGCGCGGTGCGCCTGGCTCGTTCCGGGGCTCGCGCGCGAGAAGATCACGCGGCTCGCCAAGTCGCTGCCGCAGAAGCTCCGCCACCAGCTCGGTCCGCTGCAGGAGTTCGTCGACGCGTTCCTCCGAGCGAACGAGCTCTCGGATGCGCCGCCCGCGCAAGCCATCGCCCGCTACGCGCGCCGCGAGCTGAACCTCGCCGTTCCGCTCGATGCCTTCCGACCGGAGACGCTCCCCGCGTACCTGTCGATGAATTTCCGCATCGTCGACGAGCACGGGCGGCAGTTGGGGATGGGCCGCAATCTCGCGCAGTTGCGCGCGGAGCTGGGCCAGAAGGCGGAGGAGCGGTTTGCCGAGATCGCGAAGGCCGATGCACCGGCCGCGCAATTCACGGGCTGGGAATTCGGCAATCTCGAGGAAATGATGGAGATCCGGCGCGGCTCCCAGACGCTCATCGGCTATCCGGGTCTCGTCGATCACGGGGACTCAGTCAGCCTCGAGGTGTTCGACTCCGCGGACAAGGCGCACGAAACGCAGCGCTCGGGACTCAGGCGGCTTTTCATGCTGCAGTTGAAGGAGCAGGCTCGCCACATCGAGAAAAACCTACCCGGGTCGCAGGCGATGACGCTCCAGTTCGCCGCTTTCGGCGAGGTCGCCGAGCTGAAGGAGCAGCTGCTTGCCGCGGCTTTCGATCGTGCCTGCATGCAGGAGCCTTGGCCGCGCCTGCGCGCCGAGTTCGAGCGGCGCCGCGAGGAAGCGCGTTCGCGCGTCACGCTGCTTGCGCAGGAAATCGCGCGGCTCGCGGGAACGATTCTCGCCGAGCACGCGGCGCTGCAGAAAAAGCTGCAGCAAACGTCCAAGGCTTTTCCCGAGCCTTGCCGAGACATCCAGGAGAGCACGGCCCGCCTTCTCTCCAGGCGGTTCATCGAGCAGACGCCCTACGAGCGGCTGCAGCACTTCCCGCGCTACCTGAAGGCCGCAGGCCTGCGGCTCGACAAGCTGCGAGCCGATCCCGGCCGCGACGCGCGCCTCGCCGCGGAATTCGCGCCGCTGTCCGCGCAATGGCGGCGGGAACAGGCCAAGCAGGTGAAATCGGGCAGCCGTGATCCGCAGCTCGAGCAGTTCCGCTGGTTGCTCGAGGAGCTGCGCGTGCAGCTTTTCGCGCAGGAGCTCAAAACGCCGGTGCCCGTGTCGGTCAAGCGGCTGTCGAAGATGTGGCAGACTATGAGCCGGTGAGAGGCGAATGGAAAAGATCATCGGCGCGCTGTTGAAGGCGTTCGGCAGCCTGCTGCATCCGAAGATGCTCTGGCTCATGGTGTGGCCGATGTTCGTCGCGCTCGCCCTATGGGTAACGCTGGCCGTGCTTTACTGGGGTGAGGCGGCGAAGTGGATCGATGCGCAACTTCACCACTGGCCGGCGTACGAGTGGGCCGTCTCGATCTGGCCCCTTACGGTCGTCGCCGCGTGGTTCGGCTGGCTTCTGCTGCTGCTCTTGTTCGTTCCCATGGTCCTGATCACGGCGGTGTTGATCATCAGCATCGCGGCCATGCCGGTCGTGGCCGCTCATGTCGGACGGCGCGACTACCCGGGACTCGCCCGGCTCAGGGGAGGCACGTTTGCAGGCAGCCTCTGGAACGCGCTCGTCTCGCTTGTCCTCTTTGCTCTGCTTCTAGCGTTGACCTTGCCGCTGTGGCTGGTTCCGCTGCTGTGGCCAGTGCTGCCTGTGGTTCTGTTCGGCTATTTCAACCAGCGCGTGTTCCGCTACGATGCCCTCGCGGAGCACGCCTCCGCCGCCGAGATCGCCGAGATCGTACGCCGCCATCGGGGCGAGCTGTTTCTGCTGGGCGCTGCGCTCGCGCTCATCGGTCACGTACCCCTGCTCGGGCTGTTCATGCCGGTGTATGGCGGGCTCGCCTTCATCCACTACGGCCTCGGGCGCCTCGGTGAGCTGCGCAGCGAGCCGCTAGCGGGGTCGGCGACGCGGGTTTGAGATGGGGATCGGGGCTATCATCATCGGTGACGAGATCATTCGCGGCAAGCGCGAGGACAAGCATTTTCCCAAGCTCATCGAAATCCTCGCGGCCCGCGGGATGAGGCTCGACTGGTGCCAGTACCTCGGCGACAAGCCCGACCTGATCACCGCCACGCTCAGGCGCACGATGGCGTCAGGAGACATCGTCTTCAGCTTCGGCGGCATCGGCGCGACACCCGACGATCATACCCGCCAGTGCGCCGCGGACGCGGCGGGCGTGGAGCTGGCCCTGCATCCCGACGCGGAGGCGGCGATCCGCTCGCGCACCGACATGGAAATCACCCCGCAGCGCCTCAAGATGGGCGAATTCCCGCGTGGGGCGAGGATCATTCCCAATCCATACAATCGCATCCCGGGGTTTTCACTCGTGGATCACCATTTCGTGCCGGGTTTCCCGGTGATGGCGTGGCCCATGGTCGAGTGGGTGCTCGACCAACGCTATGCGCATCTGTTTCACCACACCCCGGAAGCCGAGGCTTCCGTCATCGTCTATGGCCTTCCGGAGTCTATCGTCACCCCGCTGATGATCGAAGTGGAACAGCGCTACCGCGGCTTGAAGTCGTTCAGCCTGCCCAGCATGGGCGAGGCGGGCGTGCGCCGTCACATCGAACTCGGCGTGCGGGGTGCACCAGAAGAAGTGACGCCAGCTATCGAGCAGATGAAAGTGGGGGTCGCTGCACTCGGCGGCAGATGGGAAAAAAAACGCTCTTCCTGACTTGAGGGAGAGGTGCAACAAAAAGCCCTGGCTTGTGCCAGGGCTTTAGGGCGCCCACAGAGAGGAGGAGGAGGGGCTGTGGGCCGCGAAACCTGCAAATTACGCTGTGGCGCGTTTCTTCTGGGTTTCCTTGGCGGGCGTTGAAGTCGCGGCGAAGTTCGCCTCGGCGATCTCGGTGGCCTGCTTTGCGACCTTGTTGAAGCTGTCGTAGGCGGTGTTGGCTGCGGCGAGCGCAGACTTCACGGCTTGGACGGCGACCTCGGACCCGGCTGGCGCATTCTTCGAGACCTTGTCGAGAAGACCGACCAGGTTCTTGTTAAACTCGACGGCTTGCGCTTCCAGGAACTTGGCCAATTCGCCGTTCGTTTGGGCGGCAACTTCGTATACGCTGCGCGAGTAGGCGATGGCTTTTTCCATCGTCGGCTGCGTTGCCGCGGCATTCAGGTTGAGGTATTCCTGGGGGTCTTTGGCGTTGAGCAGCGCCTTGGCGTGGCCGACGCCTTCCTCAAATGCGGCCTTGGTTGCATTGAAATACAACGCGGACAGGCGCTCGAAAGCGGCGAACTGCGTGTGGGCGAGACCCAGGATGGCCTCGATGCCAGCCTTGTTCGTGGTGGCGATTTGTTCGGGCGTGAAGTTCATGATCATCTCCGTTAGAAAAAAAGACCGCGCTTAAGCTGAAAAATACGTGCGGCAAAATTGGTGCCGTTCCCATATTATTATTGCATCGCACCATAGAAGATCATACAAGGATAACAAGCGATGTCAAGAATAATTTGTGCGACGCAATATATTCTCTGGGCCACGAAGATAAAAGTCCATTTAAAATAAAGCATTGCTCTAGAAGTCAGTAGACACCTACCTCCAACTCTTTGTTTTTAAATGATCCGCGCCTTTTCCGGAAGGGCTGGAAAGTGAGCGACGTGAGCGCGCGCACCTATGTACCGCCGTCGTCGATCCTTACCCTGCTTGTCCTGCTCGCTCTCGGCTGGGGGGTCAACTGGCCGATCATGAAGGTGGTGATGGCCGAAATGCCTCCCCTGCACTTCCGCGCGCTGTGTCTCGCGGCCGGGGCGGCGGGCCTTTTCGCGATTGCGCAGGCCAATCGGTTGCCGATCCGCGTCCCTTCGGGAGCCTGGCCGAGGCTGATCGCGATCACGCTTTTCAACGTGGCTGCTTGGAATGTTCTCGCGGTCTACGGCGTCACGTTCATGGAATCGGGACGTGCCGCGATCCTCGCGTATACGTTTCCCGTGTGGGGCGTGCTGCTCGGGGTGTGGGTTCTGCGCGAGCCGGTGACGGGAAGCCGGCTCGCGGGCGTGGTTCTGGGCGTCCTCGGGATGTTGGTGCTTCTCGGCGACGAGCTCCACGCTGTCGGGCGCTCGCCGACCGGGGCCCTGCTGCTCATCGCTTCGGCGATCAGCTGGGCGGTCAGCACCGCCATCATGAAGCGCTGGCCGGTCGACCTGCCGACTACTTCCTTTACCGGCTGGCAGATGCTTCTCGCCCTCGCCCCGATTCTCTCGGGCGCCATCCTATTCGAGGAGCGGAGCTTTTCGCCGCTTGCGCTCTCGACTTGGCCCTTCTGGGGACTCGTCTACAACGCGCTCGTCAGCTCGATCTTCTGCAACTGGGCGTGGATCAAGATCGCGACCCACGCGCCGATCAGCGTTTCCTCGCTCTCCACGTTGATGATCCCGATCGTGGGCGTGTTCAGCGGAATGCTGTTGCTGGGCGAACATCCCCAGTGGAGCGATCTGGCCGCGCTCGTCCTGGTCGTCGCTGCCCTGGCGGTCGTGCTTCTGCCGCAGCGCCGGGCGGCGTAGTCTTGCACCTTCAGCCCGCGTCGCCTTCCCGGATGCTGCGTCGAGTCGGGATTCTTTCGGTACGCCAGTTCGCCAGTGCCCAGTTCCAGATCTCCTCGATTCTCCCCGCCGCGAGCTCCGTCGGCGGCTCCTGGCCAAGAAAGCGCAGGGCTTGCCAAAGCCGACCCGGGGCCTCCGTGACGGTCAAAGGGGCGGCGCGCGTCTGCTTGCTGAGTTTTTCGCCGGTCTGGTTCACGGCGACTGGAAGATGCATATATCGCGGAGTCGGGTGACCTAGCAAGCGCTGCAACAGGATCTGCCGTGCCGTAGAGGCGAGCAAATCGGCGCCGCGCACCACATCGGTGATGCTTTGCTCGAAATCATCCACCACCACTGCGAGCTGGTAGGCAAAAAGGCCGTCCGCACGCCGCACGATGAAGTCGCCGACTTCTCGAGCCAGGTTCTGCTCGATCCTGCCCTGAAGCATGTCCTCAAACGCGATCACTGCGTTGTCGACGCGCACGCGCATCGCTCGAACCGGGCGCCCAGGCGGAAGCCCCTTGCGGCAGGTGCCGGGGTAGATGGATTCGCCCGCCGCGGATACGGTCGAATCGGAAATTTCCCGCCGCGTGCAAGCACAGGGAAACACCGCACGCTCATGCGCGAGACGTTTCAGCGCGGCTCCGTAGGCTGCATCGCGACGGCTCTGGAACACGACTTTCCCGTCCCATTCGAACCCATACGCCTCGAGCATCTCGAGAATCGCCTTGGAAGCCCCCCGAGCCTCACGCGGCCGATCGAGATCCTCCATGCGCACCAGCCATCTTCCCCTGTTCCAGCGCGCCTCGAGGTAGCTGCCGACCGCGGCGACGAGCGAGCCGAAATGCAGCAGACCGGTCGGGGAGGGTGCAAAGCGCCCACGATAGGATCTCGTCGAGTCATGCATAATCTGAACGAAAATCATATCAGCGTTTCCGGGCCAGCCGAAAAATCCATGACCGATCGCCATCGCATCGTTATCGTCGGAGGCGGCGCCGGTGGGATTGAGCTCGCGACCCGAGCAGGGGACCACTTTGGGCGCAGAGGACGCGCCACCGTCACCCTGGTGGACAAGAACGAGACCCACCTCTGGAAGCCCCTCTTGCACGAGGTCGCCGCCGGAAGCATGGACATTCACGCGCACCAGCTCGACTACCTCGCGCAGGCGCGTTGGCACCACTTCACCTTCTGCTACGGCGCATTGGAGAGTGTCGACCGAACGCGTCGCGAGATCGCGGTGGCGCCTACGGTCGATGAGCGCGGCGTCGAAGTGATTCCGCGCCGCACGCTGAGCTACGACACCCTAGTGATCGCAATCGGCAGCGTCGCGAACACGTTCGGCGTCCCCGGTGTCGGGGAACACGCCTACGCGCTCGAGTCCGCTGCCGAAGCCGACCGCTTCCACCGTCGCCTGATCAACGCCTGCATTCAAGCCAACTATCGGCCCGGCAACGCGCGGGCCCAGCTGCGCGTGGTGATCGTAGGCGCAGGAGCGACCGGCGTCGAGCTCGCCGCCGAGCTGCACAACACCACGCGCGTGCTCGCCGCATACGGGCTCCAAAACATAGATCCGGAGCGGTTCCTTCATATTACCCTTCTCAACGCCGACCCTCGAATCCTCCCGATGCTCCCTGAGCGTATTGCCAAGGCCGTGACCGTAGCTCTTGAAGACCTGGGTGTGTGTATCCGGTGCTCCGAGCAAGCCGTTGAGATCACGGCGAGCGAGGTGAAGACCAAAAGCGGCAAATCCTACCCCGCGGACCTCGCGGTCTGGGCCGCGGGAATCAAAGGGGCGGATCTCCTCAGGAATCTCGACGGACTCGAAACCAACCACATCAACCAGCTCGCAGTGCAGCCGACGCTACAGACGACTCGCGATCCCGACATTTTCGCTCTGGGCGACTGCTCGGCGTTCCCGCGCGAAGGCAAGGCGCCGCCCGTGCCGCCTGCCGCGCAGGCTGCGCACCAGCAGGCTTCCCACCTTCTCGGGACGATGGCGCAGCGCATGCGCGGGCGGCCGCTCGCGCCCTTCCGCTACCGCGACTTCGGTTCTCTCGTGTCGCTCGGCGAATACAGCACGATCGGATCGCTGATGGGTTTTCTCTCAGGCAAGAGCTATCGCGTCGAGGGCTGGTTCGCGCGGCTGATGTACCTGTCGCTGTACAAGATGCACCTGTACGCGCTCCATGGTCCTATCGGCGTCGCGCTCGATACCTTGGCGCGCTTCCTCAAACGCGGCACTGAGCCGAGCGTCAAACTGCATTGATGGTCGGTTCGCTCCTGAAGATCGTGCTCGGCGTCGCCATCGGCGTCCCGCTGCTCATGTGGGTTTTCCAGGAGCGGATGCTGTTCTTTCCGCGTCCACTGGACTCCCGCCCCGCACTGCGCTCGAACGTCGAGGAGGTGAGCATCGTCGCCGTGGATGGCATCACGCTCCGCGGCTGGCTGGTAAAAGGCGACGGAGCGCCCGCGCCGCTCGTCATCTACTTCGGCGGCAACGCGGAGGAAGTTTCCTGGCTTGTCGACGCTGCGGACCATTTCGTCGGCTGGTCGCTGCTGCTCGTGAACTTTCGCGGCTACGGGGAAAGCGAAGGCAAACCCGGGGAAAAGGAGCTCCTTCGGGACGGACTCGTGATCCACGACTACGCAAAGCGGCGTCCGGAGGTGAATTCCGAACGTATCGTCGCGATGGGCCGCAGTTTGGGCAGCGGCGTTGCGGTTCACCTGGCGGCGCATCGCGTCTTGCGGGGTGTCATACTCGTGTCGCCGTACGACAGTATCGTCGAAGTGGCAAAGGGCCATTATCCCTTTCTGCCGGTGTCGCTCATGCTCCGGCATCGCTTCGACTCGCTTGCGCTTGCACCCCAGATCGAGGCACCGCTGCTGTGCCTTGTTGCGACTGAAGACCGGGTCATCCCGACAGCGCACTCGCGCGCTTTGTTCAAGGCCTGGCATGGTACAAAGACCTGGCACGAAGTTCCGCACTCGGATCACGACAGCGTCTCCTGTGAACCCGAATACTGGCGCTCGATAGCAGATTTTCTGAAGACGCTGCGCTAGGGGACGCAAACGCCCCTGTTATAATCGCGGCTCTCGACAATTCCGGAGATCCTCGCATGGCAACGATCGCGTTGACCAAGGACAATTTCGAGCAAGTCGTGAACGGTAACGACATGGTCATCGTCGATTTCTGGGCGCCCTGGTGCGGGCCGTGCAAGGGCTTCGCGCCGGTATTCGAGGCTAGTTCGGAAAAGCACGCCGACATCGTGTTTGGAAAAGTGAACACCGACGATGAGCAGGACTTGGCCGCGTCGTTCAATATCCGCTCGATCCCGACCCTGATGCTTTTTCGCGAGAAGATAATTCTCTTCTCTCAGGCGGGCGCGCTTCCGGGGTCGGCGCTCGAGCAGGTCATCACCCAAGGCAGGGAACTCGACATGGCAATCGTGCACAAGGAAATCGCCGACCGAGAGTCCGGTCCGCAAGCCAAGGCGTGACGGGCGACGCAGCTGAGGCCGTCGCTGCACTCAGGGGAAACAAAAAAGGCAGGGAAAAGCTCCCCTGCCTTTTCTAGCGGGTAGAAAACTTACTTCTTATCGTCTTTCTTCGCGCCTTTCTTATCGGCCTTCTTATCGCTCTTCTTCGCGGCTTTCTTTCCGTCTTTGCCTTCGCCTTTCTTCATTTCGTCCGTTTTCATCGGCTGCGCGCCGGCGTGGGACGCCGCGACGGCAAAGCCACTCGACACCGCAAAGACCGCGGCCACCAACAGCGACATGAGCTTCTTCATTCAATGTCTCCTCTCTCTGAGCGTTATTAGAATGATCCGGTCACCGGAAACTGGTCAACCGCGCGGTATCCTAGCATATATCGTTGAAAGCGCGAAGGATTCACCAGACGGGGGCCGGGCTGCGCGCCGGATCCCCCCGGCTCCGCTACCGCTTGCGCGGATTGGCAAGTGAACCCGGGCATCGCCTATGCCCTGCTCGGCGCTGCCCTCTTCGGGGCAAGCACCCCGATCGCCAAACTCCTCGTCGGAGAAATCGGGCCGGTCACGCTTGCCGGCCTTCTCTATGCGGGGTCGGGAGTGGGGCTCAGCCTTTGGCTTCCCGCGCGCGGCCTGTTTTGGCGGGCGGCCGAGCGGCCCCGATTCGCGCCAGGTGACTACAAGTGGCTCGCCGGCGCCGTTGTTTCGGGAGGCGTTATCGGCCCCGCGCTTCTGATGCTCGCCCTTGCCGCGAGCTCCGCCTCGTCGGTGTCGCTGCTCTTGAACCTCGAAGGCGTGTTTACCGCGCTCCTGGCTTGGTTCGTGTTCCGAGAGAATTTCGACAGACGCTTGGTGCTGGGGATGTCTCTGATCGTCTGTGGCGGCGTGATTCTCGGCTGGAGACCGGGGGAGATCGCGACCTCCTGGCCCGCGCTCGCGGTGGCGGGCGCCTGCTTGTGCTGGGGGCTCGACAACAACCTCACGCGCAAGATTTCCGCCGGGGACTCGGTCAAGATCGCGGGCATCAAGGGTCTGGCGGCCGGAGCGGTAAACCTTTGCGCGGCGGCTGCCTTTGGAGCGGCGATGCCGGCACCGGAGGTCGCCGCCGCTGCTGCTCTGGTCGGCCTGCTCGGCTATGGAGTCAGCCTTGCTCTTTTCGTGGTGGCGTTGCGGCAGCTCGGCACTGCGCGGACCGGCGCCTATTTTTCGACCGCTCCCTTTATCGGGGCAGCCGCGTCTTTTGCGTTGCTTGGCGAGGCGCCGGACGCGTTTTTCTGGGTAGCAGCGGTCTTGATGGCGGTCGGCGTTGCGCTGCATCTCACCGAACGCCACCGCCACCTGCACCGGCACGAGGCGCTGACACACGCTCACCCCCATACTCATGACGAGCATCATCGCCACGAGCATGATTTTGCGTGGGACGGCGCCGAGCCGCACTCGCACACCCACGAGCATGACCTGCTCAGCCACAGCCATGCGCACTTTCCGGACATCCATCATCGGCACGATCACTGACGGGTTGCGCGCTCTGGCGATCGTGTCGTTTGCGTGCGCCGCGTGCGCCGCGCCCTACGTGCCGAAGGACGACGCAACGGTGCTCGAGCGATTGCCCGTGAGGCCGGGCGATCCGGTCGCTCGCGAGCTGCGCCAGTTGCGTACCGAGTTGACCGCTAACCCGCGCAAACGGGAAACGGCGGTCCGCCTCGCCGAACGCTATTTCGCGCTTGCCACCTCGGAAGGGGACCCCCGGTACGTAGGCTATGCGCAGGCGGCGCTCAAGCCTTGGTGGGACCTGCCTGCCCCGTCGCTCGATGTTCTGGTGATGCGCGCGATCCTAAAGCAGTACAGCCACGATTTCTCCGGCGCAATGAGGGACCTCGAGACAGCGACGCGCGAAGACCCTAGGAACGCACGCGCCTGGTCCTGGCGCGCCGCGATACACATGGTGCAGGCGGATTACGAAAAGGCACGGGAAGATTGCTTGGCCCTGCAGAAGCTCGAGTCCAAGCTCTACGCCGTCGGCTGCATGGCTTACCTCGATGGCACCACTGGCAAGGCCGCCGCAGCGCATCGCGCTCTCTCGGCAGCGCTTGCCAAGAACGCGGACGTTCCGCCCGAGGTGAAGGTCTGGGTCCTGACGCGTCTTGCCGAGATGTCGTTGCGACAAGGCGACGTGAAGCAGGCCGAGGAGCATTTCCGTGCAGCGTACTTCGAACCGATCAACGACCAGTTTCTGCTCGCGGCCTACGCTGATTTTCTGCTCGATCAGGGACGCCCCGACGAAGTCATTCCGTTGCTCGTCGACTGGGTAAAGTCGGACATCCTCCTCCTTCGTCTCGCGCTTGCCGAACAGGCTCTCAAGGCACCGAAGGCGCGAGAACACATCGAGGCGCTCAGATCCCGGTTCGACGCCGCGGCCATGCGCGGCGACAAATTGCATCAGCAGGAGGAGGCGCGCTTCAACCTCACTCTTCTCGGCAACAAGGAAAAGGCCCTCGCGCTGGCGCAGGAGAATTGGAAGCTGCAGCGCGAGCCGCGCGATGCGCGCATCCTGCTCGAAGCGGCGCTCGCCATGAAAGACCCGAAGGCCGCGCAGGGAGCGCTCGACTGGCTCGAGCGCTCGGGACATGAGGATCCGGGTCTGCGCCGCACGGCGGAAAGGCTGAAGGCGCTCAAGCGATGAAAGCGCTGTCAGCGGTAGTCCTTCTGTTGATCGCCTCCTCCGCGCTCGCGCACAAGCCAAGCGACAGCTATCTTGCCATCGGCGTAGAAGGGGCGAACATCGCCGGACAGTGGGACATCGCGCTGCGCGACCTCGATTTCGCGATCGGGCTGGACGACAGCGGTGACGGCGATATCACCTGGGGCGAAGTGAGGGCGCATCAGGCGGATATCGCCGCCTATGCTCTCGCGAGATTGAAGCTGCGCTCGGGGGACGCCGACTGCCCCGCCCACGCGACCGAATTTCTCGTCGACGACCACAGCGACGGCGCTTATTCGGTGATGCGTTTTGCGGCCACCTGCCCCGGGGAGGTGACGACCCTCGAAATCGGATACAGCCTCTTCGCCGACCTCGATCCGCAGCACAGGGGATTGCTGAGGCTCGAACACGGAGTAGCCACGCGTACGGCGATCTTCGGCCCCGAGCGCGCGACCCAGGCATTCGAGCTTGCCAAGATCTCGGCGTTGACGCAGTTCCTCGACTACGGCCGCGAGGGGGTATGGCACATCTGGATCGGCTTCGACCATATCCTGTTCCTGCTGTCGCTGCTCCTGCCCGCCGTGCTCGTGCTCGAAGGGGGACGCTGGCAGGCGGTCACGCGGTTTCCCCCGGCGTTCTGGGACGTGTTCAAGATCGTCACCTCGTTCACCGTGGCCCATTCGATCACGCTGAGCCTCGCGGCCCTCGGGGTGATTTCGCTGCCCTCGCGGCTGGTGGAATCGGCGATTGCGACCTCGGTCGTGCTCGCTGCGCTGAACAACGTCTTTCCCCTGGTACACGGTCGGCGCTGGATGGTCGCTTTCGCCTTCGGCCTGATTCACGGCTTCGGTTTCGCCAGCGTTCTGAGAGACCTCGGACTGCCGCAGGGCGCCCTGCTCATCGCGCTGGTCGGCTTCAATCTCGGCGTGGAGGTCGGCCAGCTCGCGATCGTGAGCGCGTTCCTGCCGGTCGCGTACTGGCTGCGCGCGAGCTGGTTCTACCGGCGCCTGATCTTCTTCGGGGGGTCCATCGCCATCGCCGCGGTCGCCGGAATCTGGCTCGTCGAGCGGGCGTTCAACATGAAGATCATCAGCCCTTGACGAATTGCGCGTGCAACCCCATATCCGACCGACACGGGAGCCCGCAATGATCGAAATCCGCAAAAGCGAGGACCGCGGCCACGCCGACCACGGCTGGTTGCGCTCCTATCACACCTTCTCCTTCGCCGACTACTACGATCCCGAGAACATGGGATTCGGCCATCTCAGGGTGATCAACGAGGACCGAATTCAGCCGGGTACGGGTTTCGGCACTCACGGCCACCGCGACATGGAGATCATCAGCTATGTGCTGGAGGGCGAGCTCGCGCACAAGGACAGCATAGGAAACGGTTCGAACATCGTGCCGGGGGACGTGCAACGCATGAGCGCAGGGAAGGGCGTGCTGCACAGCGAGTTCAATCACGCTCGGGATGTGACGCACTTTCTGCAGATCTGGATCGAACCGAGCGTTACCGGCATCCCGCCGAGCTACGAGCAGAAGCATTTCGATGCGACGTCCAAGCGCGGGCGGCTGCGGCTGGTCGCGTCGCCCGACGGGCGCGAGGGGACCGTGACGATCCACCAGGACGCCTTTGTGTACGCTGCGCTTCTGGGCGGTGCGGACCGCGCCGTCCACGATGTGCGACCCAACCGGCGTGCCTACGTGCACGTAGCGCGCGGCCGCTTGACGGTGAACGGCCAGCCGCTCGAGGCCGGTGACGCGCTGAGAGTCACTGATACGCCCGAACTCACGCTTGAAAAGGGCGAAGACGCCGAAGTGCTGCTGTTCGATCTGGCATAGGGCCCCAGATGGCGAAAGTCCACTCCAGAATGCCGGTCGTGTTTTTTGGGCACGGCAGCCCGATGAACACACTCGAGCGCAACAAGTACACCGAGACCTGGCGAGCCCTCGGCGAGTCCATCCCGCGGCCCAAAGCGCTCCTGTGCGTCTCGGCGCACTGGTACACGGAGGGAACGGCGGTGACCGCGATGGAAAAGCCGAAAACGATCCACGATTTCTACGGCTTCCCGCAAGCGCTGTTCGACGTCCAGTACCCTGCGCCGGGCGATCCACGGCTTGCCGCGCGCGTGCGCGAGCTGCTCGACCCCGTCGAGGTACGGCTCGATGATTCTTGGGGACTCGATCATGGCACCTGGTCTGTGCTGAAGCACGCGTACCCCGACGCAAAAATTCCGGTGGTCCAACTGAGCATCGACGGAACGCGAGCCCCCGAGTTCCACTACGAAACCGGCAAGCGGCTCGCGGCGTTGCGCGACGAAGGCGTGCTCGTCGCCGGCAGCGGCAACGTCGTGCACAACTTGCGCCTCATGAAGCGGGCAGGCGGCCCGGCATTCGACTGGGCGGTGCGCTTCAACGAGCGAGTGCGCGAGGCGCTCGCTTCGCGCGACCATCGGGCGCTCATCGAATTCGAACGGCTGGGCGGGGACGCGCGCCTCGCGGTGCCGACCCCCGAGCACTACCTGCCGCTGCTCTACATCGCCGCGCTGCAGAGAGAGGACGAGCATATGTCCTTCTCCGTGGACGGCTACGAGATGGGCTCCCTCGGCATGCTCACAGCGGTTGCGGGAATGACCGCGAGCTAGCGCGCTGCCCGTCCGGTTTCGCGCGCCGGGCCGCTCGCGCATAATGCGGCGAGTCCCCTTCTTCCGGGATACTCGCCATGCATCTGCTCGAACAGGCAGCCGTCTTTCTCCTCACCGCGGTGTTGCTCGTGCCGCTCTTCCAGCGCCTCAAGCTGGGCGCCGTGCTCGGCTATCTCGGCGCGGGCACGCTGATCGGCCCCTTCGGCCTCGGCATGATCGGCGAGGTCGAGTCCACGCTGCAGTTCGCCGAGTTCGGGGTGGTGCTGCTGCTTTTTCTCGTCGGGCTGGAGCTGCAGCCGAGCCGCCTGTGGGTATTGCGTCGGCCGGTATTCGGCCTCGGCGGCGCGCAGGTGCTCGCGACCGGTGCGGTGCTCGCCGCCTTGGCGCTCGCGTTCGGCTTCTCCTGGCAGGCGGCGCTCGTCGCGGGCTTCGGTCTTGCGATGTCCTCGACCGCGCTCGTCCTCGCCTCGCTTGCCGAGCGCAAGCAGCTCGCCACGCGCCACGGGCGCGAAGCCTTCGCCGTGCTGCTCTTCCAGGACGTGTCGGTGATCCCGCTGCTGGCGCTTCTGCCGCTGCTCAGCGACTCGGGAACGCATGCCGCGGGTGGCTGGATGGCCGCGGCGAAGGGATTGGCGGTGATCGCTGTCGTCATCGTTTCAAGCCGGCTCGTCGTGCGTCCGGCGCTGAAGGCGGTGGCGAGCTACGGCGGCCGCGAAGTGTTCACCGCGGCGGCGCTGCTGCTCGTGGTGGGCGCGGCGCTCATCATGGAGAAAATCGGCCTGTCGCCCTCGCTCGGCGCCTTCCTCGCCGGGGTGCTCCTCGCCGATTCCGAATTTCGCCACGAGCTGGAGGCCGACATCGAGCCCTTCAAGGGCCTGCTGCTCGGTCTTTTCTTCATAGCCGTGGGCATGAGCGCGAACCTTGGCCTCGTTTGGCAGCGGCCGCTCGCGGTGCTCGGCCTCGTGTTCGGCCTCATGCTCGCGAAGCTCGCACTGATGTACGCGATCGCCAGGATCGGCGGCGCGCCGAACGACACTGCGCAACGACTTGCAGTTTCGGTTTCGCAGGGCGGCGAGTTCGCCTTCATTCTGTTCGTCGCGGCGGGGAGCCTCGGCATATTCGAGGCGGGCACCGCTCAGCTCCTGGTGGTGGTCGTGACCGTCTCGATGCTGCTCGCGCCGCTCGCATTCGAAGCTCACGAGCGCGGGCTCGCGCGCTGGACCGAGCGGCATGCGACGCCGGAGTTCGATGCGATCACGGGACCGGGAAACCCGGTCATCATCGCGGGCTACGGCCGCGTCGGGCAGATCATCTCGCGCGTGCTGCGCATGTGCGGCGTGCCGTTCACGGCGCTCGAGGTGAGCTACCAGCAGGTGGATTTCGTGAGGCGCTACGGCAGCAAGGTCTATTACGGCGACGCTTCGCGCCTGGAGCTGCTCGAAGCGGCAAAAACGGACGAAGCCAGGCTTTTTGTGCTTGCGATCGATGACGTCGAGGCCTCGGTGAAGACCGCCGCCATCGTACGCAAGCATTTCCCGCGCGTTCCGATTCTCGCCCGTGCACGCAACCGCGTTCATCTGTTCCGGCTGCGCGACCTCGGCGTCAAGCTCATCTGGCGCGAGACCTTTCCGACGAGCCTCGACATGGCCCGGCATGCGCTGCTGTCCCTCGGCTTCGGCATCGCCGCGTCCGAGCGCGCGGTGACGCTGTTCAAGCAGCACGACGAGCAGCGGCTCGATGCCCAGTACGCCGTGCAGCACGACGAGGCGCAGCTCATCCAGACTTCCCGGGAAGCCGCGGCGCAACTGCAGGAGCTGTTCGAATCGGACGGCCTGCAGCCGCTGCCGGGATTCCCGCAGCCCACTGCGACCGCACGGAAGGAATAGCGATATTCCCCTGCGCGAAGGCCGTTGCTCGCTCTCATCCAGAAGCAGGGTTAGCGCGTTGAGCGGGCATATTGAGGGCACTCGCCCCTTGGGAATCTGATCGACAATACGGACGGTAGAATAGCTGCGTGAAGAGCATCGTCATCTTGATCTCCGGCCGGGGCAGCAACATGGAGGCGATCGTGCGCGCGGGGCTCCCCGCGAGGGTCGCCGCCGTGATCAGCAACCGTGTGGACGCCCCGGGTTTGAAATTCGCCGCGCAGGCGGGCCTTCCCGCGAAGGTGATCGATGAGCGCGAGTTTTCCTCGCGCGGGGCATTCGATGCCGCGCTCGAAGCGGCGATCGAACGGCATTCGCCAGACCTCGTTGCGCTCGCCGGCTTCATGCGCATCCTTGGCGGCGATTTCGTGCGGCACTACTCGGGTCGGATGGTCAACATCCATCCGTCGCTGCTGCCGGCGTTTCCCGGCCTGCACACGCACCGGCGCGCCCTCCAGGAGGGCGTGAAGCTCCACGGCTGCACGGTGCACTTCGTCACCCCGCAGGTCGATCACGGTCCGATCATCGCGCAGGCGGCGATACCCGTGCACGCCGGGGACACGGAAATGACGCTCGCGGCGCGGGTGCTGCACCAGGAACACCATGTCTATCCCCTGGCGATACGCTGGTTCGTCGAAGGCCGGCTCGCGGTCGAGAATGGTATCGTGCGCGTTGACGGGTCCGGGGCTCGACAGGCACTGCTCGTCGAAGAATGAGTCGGTTGCAGCAAGCAAGTGTCGCTGTGCTCGTTCTGTGGACCGCCATGGCCCAGGCGGTGCCGCCGGAACGAATCACGCTGACCTACGAGATGAAGCGCAACGGGATGGCCCTGGGAGACATCTCGGAAACACTCGAGCACGACGGTCGCACCTATGCGATCACCTCCGAGGTGAGGGGCAGGGGGATCCTCGCCTTGTTCGGGGTGTTGAAGCGCACGAGCCGTGGTCGGATCACCCTGCAGGGGCTTCGGCCCGATGAATTCCGCGACGAGCGGGGCAGCAGCTGGGCGGTATCGGCGAAATTCGATTGGGACGCGCGCTCGGTGACGCAGGAGCGCAAGGGGAAGTCGGAGACGCTGCGGATGGAGGGAACCGCCCAGGACCCCTTGAGCCTCGCCTACAGCTTCGCCTTCGTCCCGCCGAAAGGAAAGGAATTCGACGTGACGCGCGCGGACGGACGGGGACTGACTCCGTTCCGTTTCACCGTCGTCGGTACCGAGACGCTCACCACTCCCGCAGGCGAAATGCGGACGCTGCACATCGCGAAATTGCGCGACGGACCCGAGGACAAGGCGACCGACATCTGGTTTGCCGCCGATCGCGATTTCCTGCCGGTGCGCGTCCTGATCGTGGATTCGGACGGCACGCGCGCCGACCAGGTCGTCACGCGCATCGGCAAGTGACGCGCTTTTCGCGCCCGCTCCTGGATGCGTGCACGGCGGCCTTTGCGGCCGCGCTGCCGCTCGAACAACCCGCCGATGCGGTGCTGTCGGCGTTTTTCCGCAGCCACCCCAAGATCGGCCGGCGCGACCGCGGCATGATCGCCGATTCGGTGTACGCGGCGCTCAGGCGCCGGCGCTTTCTCGAGCGCGTCGCGGCGACGCAGAGCCCGCGTCGTCTTGTGCTCGCGACCTGGATCGCGCTCCTCGGCGCGAACTTGCGCGAGGTCGATCCCTGGCTGCGCGGCGACGAATCCGAATGGCTCGCCTTGGTCAAGCGCGAAGCGGCCGCGCCGCAGCCCTTCGAGGTCGAGTGCGAGCTTCCCGATTGGGCGATCGAACGCCTGAGCGCCCGCTACGACGAAAGTGCGCTGCTCGCGCTGGCCAAGGGCCTGCTGCAGAACGCGCCGCTCGACCTGCGCGTGAATCCGCTGAAGATCTCGCGCGAAGGGGCGCTCGAACGGCTCGCGGCGGACGGGCTTCGCGCCGCCGCGACGCCGTACTCGCCCGAGGGGATCAGGTTAAAGGAGAAGCCCGCGATCAACCGGCATGCCCTGTTTCTGGAAGGCTGTATAGAGGTGCAGGACGAAGGGAGCCAATTGCTCTGCCATTTGGTAGCGCCCAAGCGCGGCGAGATGGTGGTGGATTTCTGCGCGGGCGCAGGTGGCAAGACGCTTGCGCTCGGGGCCCTCATGCGCTCGACCGGACGGCTCTACGCGTTCGATATCTCCCCGAAGCGGCTCGCGGGGCTCAAGCCCCGGCTTGCGCGCTCGGGACTGTCCAACGTGCATCCGCAGCGGATCGAGGGCGCGAACGACGTGCGCGTGAAGCGCCTCGTCGGCAAGATCGACCGCGTGCTCGTGGATGCACCCTGCAGCGGGTTCGGGACGCTGCGGCGCAATCCCGACATGAAGTGGCGCCAGACGCCCGGGGATGTTGCGGAGCTCGTGGAGAAGCAGAGATCGATTCTCGCCGCCGCCGCGCGGCTCGTGAAGCCGGGCGGGCGGCTCGTTTACGCCACCTGCAGCATCCTCGAGGAAGAAAACCGCGGCGTCGTCGAGGATTTTCTGCGCAATGCCCCATTCACGCTGTGGCCGGCGGGCGAGGTGCTTGAAAAGAGTGGGATCCGGCTCCAGATGGACGATTATCTCGAGCTTTGGCCGCACCTGCATGGTACCGACGGTTTCTTCGCCGCGGTGCTTGAGCGTGCCGCATGAACCAGGAGCCAAGGCTTTTCGCGCACGATTATTTTCTGCATGTGCTGCGTGAAAATCTCACATATTGGAGCTGAATTTCCGTGAATTCACAAGCTTGCAAGGACATGAATAGGATCGGGAAATCCCTGAGTGGAGCATAAGGGATAATGCCCTTGCCCTTTATCGGGATTCACGTAGAATCCGCAGAATCTCAGAGGGGAACTTGATGGAATCCAGCGTCCTGTTTTCAGGCGTTTTCAACCTGCCGTGGTGGGGGTACATCCTCGCCGCGATCGGTCTCACCCACATCACCATCGTCAGCGTGACGGTGTTCCTGCATCGCTGCCAGGCGCATCGCGCGCTCGATCTGCATCCGCTGGCGAGCCACTTCTTCCGCCTGTGGCTGTGGATGACGACCGGCATGGTGACCAAGGAGTGGGCCGCGATCCACCGCAAGCACCACGCCAAGTGCGAAACCGCTGAAGACCCGCACAGCCCGCAGCAGGTCGGGATCAATCGCGTGCTCTGGGGCGGCGTGTTTCTGTACGTCAAGGAATCCTACAACCGCGAGACGATGACCCGCTACGGACACGGCACGCCCGACGACTGGCTCGAGCGCAACGTCTACTCCCGCTTCTCGATACTCGGCATCACCCTGATGGGCGCCGCCAACGTCATGCTGTTCGGCGTCGTCCCGGGCGCGCTGATCCTTATCACGCAGATCGCCTGGATCCCGTTCTGGGCGGCGGGCGTCATCAACGGCATCGGCCACTTCTGGGGATACCGCAACTGGTCGACCGAGGACGCGAGCACGAACATCGTTCCCTGGGGCATCATCATCGGCGGCGAGGAGTTGCACAACAACCACCACGCCTATGCGACCTCGGCGAAGCTTTCCAATAAGTGGTACGAGATCGACTTGGGCTGGATGTATATTTGCCTGCTCGAGGCGCTCGGCCTCGCACAGGTGAAGAAAGTCGCGCCGACGCCGCGCTTTACCGAGGCGAAGCCCGCGGTGGATTCCGAGACGCTGCAGGCTGTGATCACGCACCGCTACGATGTTCTCGCGAAATACGCCAAGTCGCTCAAGCGCACCTATACCGAGGAGCTCGGCAAGCTGCGCCGTCTCGCGCCGCACGACGCGTATGTTCTGAAGAGCCTGAAGTGCTGGCTCCACCGCGACGAAAAATCGCTGTGCGAGACCGAGCGCGCAAACCTCAAGCAGGGACTGGCGAAATCGCGCGCGCTGCATACGGTGTACTCGATGCGCGCGGAGCTCGCGTCGTTATGGGAACGCTCGAGTGCCTCCCGCGAGCAGCTCGTTCGGCAGCTGCAGGACTGGTGCCACCGCGCCGAAGCGAGCGGCATCCGCCCGCTCGCGGAATTCTCGCATCGGCTGCGCTGCTACGCCTAAGGCGCTTCATTCCCGCGGAATCGGGAGCCCCCAAGAAACCCGCCGACCGGCGGGTTTTTTGTTGCGCAGCGCGCCACTGTACTTCCGGGTAGCATATACGGCGTCAGTCGGTTTCGGGGGGCCATTTACAGCAAGAAAGGAGGCATGGGATGAAGAGCCTTATCGCGGTAGCTGCGTCGATGTTGATCGCTTCGCCGGCCCTTGCGCAGGTGAAGCCTTGCGAGGAACTCAAGTCGGAGATCGAAGCGAAGATCAAGGCAAACGGCGTGCAAGCTTTTACGCTGGACATCGTTCCGAACGAGCAGGTAAAGGAAGGTGAAGGCAAGGTCGTCGGAACCTGCGACGGAAGCACCCAGAAGATCGTCTACAAGCGCGGCGTAGCCGAAGCTCCGCGCGACATGCCCAGGGAAACCCAATCGCAGCCAAAGTAGGCGCGCTTGGCTGACTCGTCGGCCGATGCTGGCGTCAAAACTGCCAGCCTGAGCCTGAAGCCAAACGAAAAGCCCGCTTCCGCGGGCTTTTTATTTGATTTTCGTTTCCTTGTAGATGACGTGCTTGCGCGCCCTGGGGTCGTACTTCTTCATCTCGATCTTGTCGGGCGTGCTGCGCTTGTTCTTGGTGGTGGTGTAGAAATGGCCGGTGCCGGCCGTGGATTCGAGCTTGATCTTCTCGCGCATCGTCGCAGCTCCTGGCCTAGATCTCGCCGCGCTCGCGCAGCTCTTTGAGCACCGCGTCGATGCCCTTCTTGTCGATGATGCGCACGCCCGCGTTGGAAGTGCGCAGCCTCACCCAGCGCTTTTCGCTTTCCACCCAGAAACGGCGGTACTGCAGGTTCGGGTAGAACCTGCGTATGGTCTTGTTGTTGGCGTGGGAAACGTGGTGTCCCACCTGGGGCTTCTTGCCCGTTACCTGGCAGACGCGCGCCATGCGATGCTCCGCGGGAAAGGGGCGCATTATAGGGCGAAACCGGGCGCGCGTTCAAGCCAACGTCGAGGGCCACCTAGGATCCGCCGAGGAACGTCACAGCAGCCCGCGTTCGGCAAAGGACATCGTGCGACTGCCTGCGACGATGAAATGGTCGAGCACCTGAATATCGACCAGGGCGAGCGCGCTTTTCAGCGAGCGCGTGAGGATCTCGTCGGCATGGCTCGGCTCGGCGACACCGGAGGGGTGGTTATGCGCGAAAATCACGGCCGCCGCGTTGTGCCGCAGCGAGCACTTCACCACCTCGCGCGGGTAGACACTCGTCTGGGTCAGGGTCCCGCGGAACAGCTCCTCGTGCGCGATGACGCGATGCTGCGCGTCGAGGAGCAGTACTACGAAGACTTCCTGCTCGCGCCCGGCGAGCGCGAGGCGTAGGTAATCGCGCACGGCTCGCGGCGACGACAGCGCGTTTCGCGAGGAGATCTCCTCCCTGAGAGCACGGCGCGCCAACTCGACGGCCGCCTGGAGCTGCGCGAGCTTGGCGGTCCCCAGGCCGGGGGTCTCCGCGAGGTTCGTGGAACCGGCGTCGAGCAGGCCACCGACGGAGCCGAAGCGCCCGAGTAGCTGGCGTGCGAGGTCGACCGCGCTCTTACCCTTGATGCCGGTACGAAGCAGGATCGCGAGCAGCTCCGCGTCGGCAAGCGAGGCGGCTCCGAGAGCGAGCAGGCGCTCGCGCGGACGTTCCTGAACGGGCCAGTCTGTTATCGCCATGGAATTCGCTTAAAATCCCGTTTTGCATCTTAACGCGCTATCTCTATCTGCGATGACGGACTCTGCGATGACGGACGTATCCGGAAAGAGGATTCTGCTCGGGATCACCGGCGGAATCGCCGCCTACAAGGCGGCCGAGCTGACGCGCCTTTTCATCAAGGCCGGGGCCGATGTGCGCGTCGTCATGACCGAAGCCGCCTGTCGCTTCATTACGCCGGCGACCCTGCAGGCGCTCTCCGGCCAGCCCGTGCACACGGACATGTGGGACACGCGCGTGCCCGACAGCATGGGCCACATCGAGCTCTCGCGCGACAGGGACATCCTCGTGGTCGCGCCCGCGACGACCGATTTCCTCGCCAAGGTCGCGAACGGACTCGGCGACGACCTGCTCTCGGCCCTTTGCCTCGCGCGCCGCTGCCCGCTCATGGTCGCGCCGGCGATGAACGTAGAGATGTGGCAGAACGCGGCGACGCAGCGCAACGTGGACCGCCTGCGTGCCGACGGCGTCGGCATCCTCGGCCCGACGGCGGGCGACCATGCCGACCGCGAAGGCGGCATGGGGCGGATGCTCGAGCCCGAGGAGATCCTCGCCGAAGTCGCGGTTGCGCTCGGTCCCAAGGCCCTTTCCAAAAAAAAAGTCCTGATCACGGCGGGACCGACCTATGAGCCGATCGACACGGTGCGCGGGATCACGAATCAGAGTTCCGGGAAAATGGGCTACGCCGTCGCGCAGGCGGCGGTAGAGGCCGGCGCGGAGGTGACGCTTGTGTCCGGCGCCACGGTGCTTGCCACCCCGGCGTGGGTGGAGCGCGTGGACGTGCTGACCGCAAGCGAGATGCACAAGGCCGTGATGGCGCGGGCGAAGCAGGCCGATGTCTTCATCTCGGTCGCCGCGGTCGCCGACTATCACCCGGTCGATCCGAAGCCGCACAAGATCAAGCGGGGCAACGGCAACCTCAAGCTCGAGCTGACGCCCAACCCCGACATCCTCGGCGAGGTCGCTGCGCTTCCGAAGGGGCCGTTCTGCGTCGGCTTTGCCGCTGAGACGGAGGACTTGAAAGCGAACGCGGAGGCGAAGCGCAGGACAAAGGGAATCCCGTTGCTTGCGGCGAACCTCGCCCATGAGACTTTCGGCAAGGACACCAACGCGCTCATGCTCTTCGACGAGGACGGCGCTCACGAGCTGCCGCTCGCGCCCAAGATCGTGCTGGCGCGCCAGTTGATCGAGCACATCGCGAAGCTGCTGCCACGGCGCTAGGCGGCTCTTCGTTTGAAGACTCTCGACGTAAGAATCCTCGACCCGCGGCTGCGCGATGCGCTGCCGCAACACTCCACCGCCGGGGCGGCGGGTCTCGACCTCCGGGCCTGCATCGACAAGCCGCTCAAGCTCGCGCCGGGCGCCGCCGAGCTCGTGCCCAGCGGCATCGCAATTCATCTGGCGGATCCAGGGCTCGCGGCGGTGGTCCTGCCGCGATCGGGCCTGGGTCACAAGCACGGCATCGTGCTCGGGAATCTCGTGGGCCTCATCGACTCCGACTACCAAGGGCAGGTGATGGTTTCGCTGTGGAACCGTTCGGAAGCTACGTTCACCATCAACCCGATGGACCGCATCGCCCAGCTCGTCGTCGTGCCGGTTGTGCAGGTGAAGTTGAACGTGGTGGAAGAATTCGTCGCCAGCCGACGGGGCGCGGCTGGGTTTGGTAGCACGGGCAAAGGTTGACTCCGAAGGATTCGGTGGGAGGTTCGCCGTCAGGCGGATTACTGCATTGAGGGGTTAGGGGCCCGCCGAGCGGAGCCGGACGGGTCACGCGCGCTTGCGCAGAAAGACGTGGATCGCACGTTCGCCCGCGACGTACTTCGCGCATTCATAGCCCAAAGCGCGCATGTCGATGTCGTTCAGGAGATGCTCCCCGGAACCGAGCAGGACGGGTCGGATGGCGAGATGCAGCTCGTCGATCAGGGCGGCGCGCAGATACTGCCGAATAGCGGATACGCCGCCACCGAGGCGGACGTCGCGGCCGCCGGCTGCGGCGGTCGCCTGCTCCAAAGCGGCGTGAATGCCTTCGGTGACAAAGCGAAACTCCGTACCTCCCGCCATTCTAAGCGGCGCCCGCGGGTGATGAGTCAGCACGAAGACGAGCGTGTGAAGGGCGGCTCGTCGCCCCACCAGCCCTTCCAGCTGTCGTCCGGCCACGGGCCTCGGACAGGACCGAACATGTTGCGACCAAGAATCCAGGCACCGATTCCGGCAAAGCTTTGCTCCGCAATTCCGTTGTCGACTCCCGTCTCTCCATCGTCATGGCCGTGCATCCTCCGCCATACGCGTGTGTGGAAGAACCACTCCATCAACTCAGGGCCCCTGACGCCGAGAGGATTCTGGAGATTTTGGTTCGGCCCAGCACCGTAGCCGTCGATGGAAATCGCGAAGCTTTGGACGCGAAGTTTCGACATTACATTCCTCGCTGCTTGGTCAGTGGGACGGGCCGGCGGTGGGCCCGCTGACGTCCGCGTTGAGCGGCGCGCCGCCTCAGAACCAACCCAAGGACGCGCCGCTCCTCTTTGCGGCGGTCCGCTGGAACGCAGGATTAGGCGTCGCCCCCGCAGGTGGCATGGAGCTATGGTCTCTTGGTGTATATATACTCGAACGCGAGAAACTCAGTCTTAGGCAGCACCGTCTCCGGCGTAAGAAACAGTCGAACGGTCTGTTGATTCTCCTTGATTGCGCCAATCGTGAGTCGGTACTTAAACCGAACGTTCTTGGCGCTTCCCCACTCTGGCGCCAGGAAGGAACCTCCTTGGAGTTTCAAGTCGGATGCGCTTGCTTCGGACGCAATAGGCAGGCTGTGCTCGAACATAAGCTGAGGTCCCCGGGTATCCAGCGAGGTGTACTCGTAGCGCGACGTAACAGGGTTGTAGTTCAAAAGCGCGTGCCGATTGAATGAGCCGGGCTGCCCTGGACGATCATCGACCGGCTGCATCACTTCTTACAGGTACGTATCCCGTATGAGGCGCCTCTGCGCGATAGCCGCCG